>MDTE01154028.1_pt1 | contig 21112 bp, 20 predicted proteins | sample 811231 | NCBI WGS metagenome assembly MDTE01 (sample SAMN05326651, study PRJNA326480) | marine metagenome | isolation source: seawater | place: Indian Ocean: Red Sea | collected 2010
GCCTCCATGATTACCATCTTCAATATATTTTTTTGCATTATCCCATGCACCGCCACCAGCAGTCATGCTTATTGCTACAAATAAACCTGTAATTATAACTCCAAGTAATAGTGCTCCTAAACAAGCTAAAGCAGCAGTTTGACCTGCTATTAAATAAATAACAAAATATACTACTATAGGTGAAAGTACTGGAAGCATTGAAGGAATAATCATTTCTTTAATGGCTGCTTTTGTTAATATATCTACACAAGTTCCATATTCAGGTTTTCCTTTACCCTCCATTATACCAGGTATCTCTTTAAATTGTCTTCTAACTTCAATAACAACTGCTCCTGCAGCTCTACCAACGGCAGTCATACTCATAGCACCAAATAAATAAGGTAGTAAGCCTCCTAATAGTAGTCCTACAACCACATAAGGATTTGACAAATCAAAAGATACTTCTAAACCATAATGTGAAACATCTTCTGTATAAGCTGCGAATAAAACTAAAGCACCTAAACCAGCTGAACCTATAGCATAGCCTTTAGTAACTGCTTTTGTTGTGTTCCCAACAGCATCCAAAGAGTCAGTAGTTTTTCTTACACTTTCATCTAACTCTGACATTTCTGCTATACCACCAGCATTATCTGTAACTGGACCATAAGCATCAAGTGCAACAACCATCCCAGCAAGAGCTAACATTGTTGTAACTGCAATAGCTATACCAAAAAGGCCTGCTATAGAGTGTGTTATTATTATACCTGCAACTATAATGATTGCTGGTAAAGCAGTAGCTTCCAAGCTAATTGCTAATCCTTGAATTACGTTAGTACCATGTCCAGTTGTGGAAGATTTAGCTATACTTTGAACTGGTCTAAAGTTTGTTCCTGTATAATATTCTGTTACCCAAATTATCAATCCTGTTATTATTAATCCAATTAGACCACAATAAAATAAAGACATGCCTGTTATGCCTTCGCCTATATTTTCAAGAGAGGTATTCATACCAACTACATGATCAGTAATAAAATATAGAAATACTGCTGAAAGAATTGCTGAAACAAAAAAACCCTTATAAAGAGCCATCATTATATTTTCACTTTTTCCTAATTTTACAAAATAAGTACCTATAATACTAGCTATTGTGCATACACCAGCGATCGAAAGTGGATACATCATCATTTTTGATACTAAGTCTGAAGAAAAAAATATTGAAGCTAAAACCATAGTGGCTACAACTGTTACAACATAGGTTTCAAATAAATCTGCTGCCATTCCAGCACAATCACCTACGTTATCTCCAACGTTGTCAGCAATAACAGCAGGATTTCTTGGATCATCTTCTGGTATTCCTGCCTCTACTTTTCCAACTAAATCAGCTCCAACATCAGCGCCCTTAGTAAATATTCCCCCGCCAAGTCTTGCAAAAATTGAAATTAAAGAAGCACCAAACCCTAATGATACCAAAGGTGCTACTATTAATCTGTCTTGAAAGTTTCCTGAATTATCAAGAATAAAATAATAAGCTGCGACAGATAACAAAGCAAATCCAGCAACCAGCATTCCTGTTACTGCTCCAGCTTTAAAAGAGACAGATAATCCTTTCGCAAGAGAAGTATTAGCTGCTTCAGTTGTTCTTACATTTGCTCTAACAGAAATATGCATTCCTACATACCCTGCAGCACCAGAAAAAAACGCTCCAATCAAAAATCCTAGTGCAGAATACAAATCAAAAATAAGCCAAATTAGAATGAATATTACAACTCCTACAATTGAAATTGTTAAATATTGACGATTTAAATATGCTTTTGCTCCTTCTTGAATTGCTTTAGCAATTTCCTGCATTTTTTCGTTACCAGCATTTAATGATAAAATTTGTCTTGATGTAATTATTCCATATACAACTGCAGCAAGACCACAAAGTATTATAAAAGTTTGCATTATTGTCATTTGATTAGAACTCCTTGAAATTTTTTAAGTCATATGACAGAAAGGTCAAAAAAAATCAAGGATTTAGGAAAAATGTTGGTAAGATTTGTTAATTAAATTGATTTTATTATCATCTAAAAAAATACCTTTTTGCTGAATTATTTTTCCAACTTTTGAAATTTTAATATTATTTTTTTCAGCTAATCTTTCAATTATTAAAGCCTTTTTAGAGTTTGCAGTGAAAAGCAACTGATAATCATCACCTGATGATAACAAAATATTTATATCTACTATTTTATTTTTTATAAGTTTTTTTGTTTTATTTGAAAATGGAATAAATTTCGATTTTATTGAAGCTCCTAATTTATTTAATTTTAAAATATTTTCTAAATCGCCAAAAAAGCCATCCGAAATATCTATAGCTGAAGAAACCAAATTAAAAATTTTATCACCAAAGGGACAATGATTTGGATAATAATACTTATTTAGATAATATTTTTTATCCATATAATTAACTTTAATTTTTTTTTGTAGGATTTTTAATCCTATAGTAGATTCACCTAAATTTCCTGTAACCCATATATCATGATTTATCTTTGCACCTTTTCTTTTTATAATTTTACCTTTTGGAGAATATCCAAAAAAATTTGATGAAATAATAATTTTTTTAGAATGTGAAAGATCCCCTCCTAATAAAAAAAAATTATATTTTTTTTGAAGTGAAAACAATTTTTTTGAGAATTTTTTGAACCAAATTTCATTTATATTTTTTGGTATCGACAATGACAAAGTGTAACAATATGGATAAGCACCCATAGCAGAAATATCTGATAGATTACATGTAACAATTTTATTAGCAATTGATTCAGGAGAATCGTTCTTAAAAAAATCAACACTTTCAAGTATAGTGTCATTTGTTACAATTAAATGTTTATTACTTGGAAGATTTAAATAAGCAGCATCATTATTTAATTGAAATGTTTCATCTTTATTGAAAGTTAACTTTGTTAAGTGTTTTTTTAGAATATATTTTTCAGAAATAATTTTATTTTTTATCATAAATTAATTTATCTAAAATTGAATTTATTAACTTAGTTTCTTTTGTCGTAACAAAAAATTTAGAAATTTCTAAATAATCGTTTAAAATTATTTTAGTTTTATCTTTATTTGAATTTCTTATTTCACTTATTGAAACAAGAATAATTGCTTGATTTAATGTATCCCATTTTGCAAAATTTCTTTTAAAATTTATTAACTTATCAATTTCTATAGATATGTTTTCAAATTTAATTTTTTTGTAATATCCTATAATTTTTGACAAAAAATTAATATTATATGTAATTTTTTCAGAATTTTGTTCAAGTTTAGTATTTCTATAGTTGTTATCAAAATCCACTTTTAATAATTCTATATCTTCTTTATTTATTAATTGCTGAGAAACTAATTGTACTGCTGCAAGTCTTGTTTTAAATTTAGTTTTATTATCCATTAAGTTGAATAAGTTTCAACTAAGTCTAAGCACGCTTTTGCTGCTTCAGCTCCTTTATTAAGTTTCGAAGGATCACTTCTTTCTCTTGCTTGATTAATATTATCACAAGTTAAAATACCAAATCCTATAGGTTTATTATTCAAAATTGATAAATCCATTATTTTTCTTGTAACTTCATTTGAAATTAATTCAAAATGATAAGTTTGACCCTTAATGACACAACCAAGAGCTATAAAACCTTCATAATGATTTTTATTTTTATTAATTAAGTAAGGAATCTCAAAACAACCTGGAGCATCTAAATGCTCATATTCGTAACCAGATATTTTTGAATTATTCCTAATTTGATTATCTAGATATTCTGTTGCACCATTAATCAAATTTTTACTAATTTCTCTATAATATTTAGCGGAAACTATAAGTATTTTTTTTTTCATAATTATATTTTTTCTTGAGATATTATTTCTAAATTAAAGCCATTTAGGGCAATAATTTTTTTATTACTATTAGACAACAAAATAATTTTATTTAATCCTAATTCTAATAATATTTGCGCCCCAACACCATATTCTCTAAGTTCAAGTTTTTGATCTTCACTATCACGGCGTTCAAAAATTTTCTGTATTTTGGGTGACATATCACTATTAATTAAAACAATAGCTCCACTTCCTTTTTTTTCTATTATTTTAAAAGATTTAGAAATTTCATCACCAAATAAATTTTTTTCTTCGAAAATATCTTTAGTAATATCTAATTTATGCATTCTTACATAAGATGGATTCTGATTATTTGATAAATTTTTTACTAGAGCATAATGTTTTTCACCAGATAAAGTATTTTTAAATATTTTTAGCTTAAAATTAGTTCCCATTTCACTTTCAAATTTTCTTTCTGAAATTAGTTCAATTATTTTAGAATTTTTTAATCGATATTTTATCAAATCTGAAACAGTAGCTATTTTAAGCGAATGTTTTTCTGCAAAATTTATTAATTCTGGAAGTCTAGCCATAGATCCATCATCATTCATTATTTCACAAATAACACCAGAAGGATTTAAACCCGCAATTTTTGCAATATCAACTGAGGCTTCTGTATGTCCAGCTCTCTCTAAAACACCTCCTGCCCAAGCCATTAATGGGAAAATATGACCTGGTGAAACTATATCATCTTTTTTCCTATTTTGATTAATTGCAGTTGAAATTGTGTGTGCTCTATCTGCTGCAGAAATTCCAGTAGTTATACCTTCTTTTGCTTCAATCGAAATTGTAAAAGCTGTTAAATCATTTTTTTGATTAGAAGGATTCATTAATGGTAAACCTAATTCATCAATTCTTTGTTTAGTAAGAGCTAAACATATTAAACCCCTGCCATACTTAGCCATGAAATTGATTGCTTCGGGAGTAACCATTTGAGCAGGTATTATTAAATCTCCTTCATTTTCTCTATCTGGATCATCTATAAGAATAAACATACGTCCATTACGAGCATCTTCAATAATTTCTTCTATAGAAGAAAGTTTAGTTAAATTATCATTTGTCATGTTTGTTTAAAATATACCTAGCTAAGTAATCAAATTCAATATTAACAAAATCATTTTGTTTAGCAAATTTTAAATTAGTATTATCAAAAGTATGTTGAATAATCGAAACAATAAACTGATTAGGTGAAATTTTAGCGATAGTTAAAGAGATTCCATTAATTGAAATAGAACCTTTTTCTACAATTAGTGAGTTATGCTCTTTAAAATTTTTATCAAAAACAAATTCCCAACTATTATCAAGCCTGTTTATTTTTTTAATCTTTGTAACACAATCAACATGGCCATAAACATAATGTCCACTAATTTCATCACCTATCTTAAGCGACTTCTCTAAATTAATCGGAATAGATTTATTGAATAAATTTTCTGAAAAATTACTTCTGAATATTGTTTCTTCACCAACATTAGCTTTGAAGTAATAACTTTGATTAATAAAGTTTATTTCTTTTGCAGTTAGGCACACACCATTGCAGCAAATTGATGAACCTATTTTACAATCACTTAAATCAAGAGCAGTAGATATTTCCAAATCACCATTAGAAAAATTAACAACTTTTCCTATTTCTTGAATTATTCCTGTAAACATTTATTTTATTTCGTATTTAAAATATAAATTATCATCGAATTCAATTTTTTCTAATAATTTTTTTTTGATATTTTTCAAATTATTTCCTTTTATAACAGGAATGCCTTTTTCACCTATTGCAATTGGAGCTTTAAAAATATGAATTTCATCTACCAAATTGTTTTTAATTAAATTACTAAAAAAAAGACCGCCAGCTTCTACTAACAAATCAGAAATTTTCAATTTATAAAGATGATTAAATATTTTTTTTAAATTAAGTGTATTGTTTTCTTGTTTCATTTCAATAATCTCACATCCAATCTGGATTAATTTTTGAGATTTAGAATTATTTTTAGATGTAAATATAATCACTCTTTTATCATGCAAATTGTTAAGTACTCTTGAATTTAGTGGAATATTTAAATTCGTATCTACAACCACAACATTAAGATTTTTAATAATTTTATTTTTATTTCTAACAGTAAACCTAGGGTTATCTTTAATGATTGTTTTTGATGTAGTTAAGATTGCCTGACTATTTGATCTAAGTTTGTGCACATAAGATCTACTTTTTGAATTAGTAATCCATTTACTTTTATAATTGCTCCAAGCTATTTTTTCATCACTAGAAATAGCCATCTTAACTTTAGTAAAAGGTTGTTGTTTAAGTAAACTTTTAAAAAAAAATTTATTTATATTAATTGTTTTATTTTTTTCTAAACCTGTAACTACTTTTATTTTATTTCTTTTTAATTTACTTATACTTTTATTTTTGGTTCTAGGATCCTGATCAATACATGAAATATAAATTTCTTTAATACCAGATCTTAAAATTTGATCTGTGCAAGAGCCGTTTTGAGAGTTATGAAAACAAGGCTCTAGTGTAACATACATACTTGCTCCATTAGCTTTCTTTCCAGCTTTTTTTAAAGCTATTTCTTCCGCATGAGGCCTTCCAGTACTGCTAGTTACACCTTTTGATATTATTTTATTATTCTTAGAAATTATACAACCTACAGATGGATTAGGAAAAGTTTTCCCAAAATTTTTTAATGCTAAACCGTGTGCCTGATTAATAAAATCTAAGTGTTTAATCATTTTATAAAAAAGATTTTTATTTATCTTCAAGATTTCCCAGGAAATCCTCGAAATCTTTTACTTCTCTAAAATTTTTATAAACAGAGGCAAATCTAACATAAGCTACTTGATCTAAATGTGATAATGCATCCATAATATATTCACCGATCAAATTAGTTTTGATTTCTGTATCTCCAGAGTTTTCTAACTTTCTAACTATGGCGTTAACAATTTTTTCTATTTTTTCTTGATCAATATTTCTTTTTCTAAGAGCTAAAGATATAGATCTGTACATCTTATCTCTATCAAATGTTTCTTTAGTGCTGTTAGATTTGATTACTTCTAAATCCCTTAGTTGAATTCTTTCAAAGGTTGTAAATCTTGAACCACATTGATCACAAATTCTTCTTCTTCTTATTGCTGTATTATCTTCGGTCGGACGAGAGTCTTTAACTTGTGAATCTTCGTTACTACAGAATGGGCATCGCATTAAAAAGCCTCTTGATAAATTGGATATTTTTTACACATATCTAAAACTTTAGTTTTGGTATTATTAGCAATATTTTCTCTTTCTGATTCATTTAAAAGCAGGCTATCTAAAATATCACTAATCATTTCAGCAACAATTTTAAAATCATTTTGATTGAATCCCCTAGATGTTGCAGCTGCAGTACCAAATCTTAAGCCACTAGTAATTTTTGGTGGATTTGGATCGTAGGGTATTGCATTCTTATTACAAGCAATTCCTACATCTTCTAATATTTTTTCTGCTTTATCTCCTGTTAAATTTTTTGGAGTTAAATCTAACCAAACGATATGTGAGTCAGTTCCTCCGGTAACAATTCTAAATCCTCTATTTACCAATGTTTCAGACATAATTTTTGCATTAGCTATAACGTTTTGAATATATTGTTTAAAATCAGGTTTCAAAGCTTCACCAAAAGATACAGCTTTAGCAGCCATAACATGCATTAAAGGGCCGCCTTGAAGTCCGGGAAAGACTGCAGAATTAACTTTTTTGTATATCTCTTCATTATTAGTTAAAATCATTGCACTTCTTGCTCCTCTTAAAGTTTTGTGTGTAGTCGAGGTTACAACATCTGCAAAATGAATTGGATTAGGATATTCTTTACCAGCAATTAAACCTGAATAATGAGCCATATCAACCATGAAATAGGCTCCTACTTTATCTGCTATGTTTCTAAACTTTTGCCAATCAATTATTCTTGGATATGCTGAGGCTCCAGCAATAATTATTTTAGGTTTATTTTCTAAAGCTAAATTTTCAACCTCATCATAATCTATTAAGTCTTTATCATTGCCTTCTTTTTTAACACCATATTGAATAGCATTAAACCATTTGCCTGAAATATTTGGTTTTGCTCCATGGGTTAGATGACCTCCAGATGCTAACGACATACCTAAAAAAGTGTCATGGGGTTTTAGTAAAGCTAAAAAAACTGCTTGGTTTGCTTGTGCTCCACTATGAGGCTGTAAATTTGCATATTTACAATCAAATAAAGTTTTAACTCTTTCTAATGCTATATCTTCTGCTTGATCAACAAACTCACAACCACCGTAGTATCTTTTCCCAGGGTACCCTTCAGCATATTTATTTGTCATTACAGAACCTTGAGCATTAAGTGTAGATAAAGAAGCTATGTTTTCAGAAGCTATTAATTCAATTTGATTTTGTTGTCTTTCTAACTCTTTTTTTAAAGTTGAAAAAACTTCTGGATCTGTTTCTTTGATGTTTTTATTATATAAATCTAACATAATTAAATCTTATTTACTCTATTTTTATGTCTACCACCTTCAAATCTAGTATTTAGGAAATTATCTACACATTTTATAGCTTCATGTATATCAATAAAACGACCAGGTAAAACAAGAACATTTGCATCATTGTGCTTTCTTATTAATGAAGCTATATTTGAATTAAATGCTAGGCCAGCTCTTATATTTGAATGTCTATTAGCAGCAATGCTCATTCCCACGCCAGATCCACAAATTAATATTCCTTTACTATTTGAACTCTCACTGATTTTTGCAACTAGTGACTGAGCAAAATCTGGATAATCCACACTATCTAAAGTGTTTGTACCCAAATCTTCAAATAAGTCTTTAAAATAATCACTGAGTCCTTGTTTTAAATCAAATCCAGCATGATCTGATGCAATAAATATTTTTTCTTTCATTTTATTTATCTTTATAGTTATTTATATTAAAAAAGTGATAATGAAAATTAGTTATGATAAAAAATTCCTGGTTTGATCCATTTTATATATTAGATCAACTAAAACAAGAAGAAATAACAGTACAAAAAAATGTGAGAGATTTTTGTAAAAAAGAGCTTCAATTAAACGTTATTAAAGACAATCGTAATCACTATTTCGATAAAAATTTATATAATTTATTTGGTTCCATGGGTCTTCTAGGGTCGACAATAAATGAATATGGAGGTGCTGGAGTTAACAATGTTTCTTATGGATTAATTTCATATGAAATAGAAAAAATTGATAGTTCTTATCGATCATCGATTTCAGTACAATCATCATTAGTTATTCATCCAATATATTTCTTTGGTTCAAAAGAACAAAAGGAAGAATATCTTCCAGAACTTATTTCAGGAAATAAAGTAGGTTGTTTTGGATTAACGGAAAGTGAAGCAGGTTCTGATCCGTCATCTATGAAAACTACCTATAAGGAAGAAGGAAATACATACGTTTTAAATGGTACAAAAAATTGGATAACTAATGCACCTATAGCAGATGTTTTTATTATATGGGCATTAAATGAAAAAAAAGAATTGAATGGATTTATTATTGATAAAAACACTAAAGGGTTGAGTACCTCATATATAAAAAATAAAACAAGTTTAAAAATTAGCCCTACAGGTCAAATAATATTGAGTGATGTATCTATACCAAAAAATAAAATACTTCCTAAAACTGATGGATGGAAAAGTATATTTTCTTGCTTAAATAAAGCAAGGTATGGAATTTCATGGGGTGTATTAGGTAGCGCTACTGAGACTTGGTTAATAGCAAAAGATTATGTTGAAAGCAGAATAATGTTCAAAAAATCTCTTGCTTCAAATCAATTAATCCAAAAAAAATTAGTTGAGATGCAGACTGAAATAAATATTGGACTGAGTGCATGTCTTCATGCAGGAAGAGCTATGGATCAAAATAAAGATTTAAAAGTTGCTATTAGCTTACTTAAAAGAAATAATTGTAAAAAAGCACTAGAAATTGCAAGAAATGCAAGAGATATGTTAGGAGCTAATGGTTTACTTGAAGAAAATCATATCATAAGGCATCTTGTTAATTTAGAAACAGTCAAAACATATGAAGGGACAGAAGATATACACACTTTAATTTTAGGTAAAAATCAGACTGGTATTGGAGCTTTTTAAGCAAAAAATCAAATTTATTAATTATTTGATTTAATTTATTAATTTTTAAATATAATCTTTACATATTATTTTTCATGGAGGAAAAAATGAAAAAAAATCTTAAACGTCGTGATTTTATTAAAAAGGCTGGTATAGCTGGTGCTGCCGCAACTGCAGTGTCATCTTTTCCTGCTCCTGCAATTGCTGCAGGTCATCAAGAATGGATTATATGTAGCGCTTTTGGTAAAGCTGGACTTCTAGGACAAGCTATTCAAGCTTTTGCGGAAGGTATAAATAATTATTCTGAAAAATTAAAAATCAAAGTATATCATGCTGGTGAATTAGTTCCCGGACTTGAATCTCTAGATGCTGTTCGATCAGGTGCAGCACAAGCTTCTTATGGAGCCCCTTATTACTGGACCAATCTTTCTGATGCTATTGAATTTGTTGCAACTTGTCCATTTGGTATGAATGCAATGGAGCAAAATGCTTGGTGTTATTATGGTGGAGGTATAGAGGCAGCAGATAAAATTTATAATAGCTTAGGTCTTAAATTCTTACCTATGGGTAATACTGGAAATCAAATGGGTGGTTGGTTCAATAAAGAAATTAATACCCCTAGTGATTATGAAGGTTTAAAAATGAGAATGCCAGGATTAGGAGGTAGAACTATTGAAAAGCTTGGGGCAACACCTGTTCTTTTGGCTGGTCCTGATGTTTTACCTTCTTTAGCTTCTGGTGCTGTAGATGCAGCTGAATGGATTTGTCCTGCTGCTGATTTAGGTGCCGGACTTTACCAAGCTGCAAAATATTATTATGGACCAGGTTGGCATGAACCTTCAACATTATTAGACCTTTCTATGGACTTGAAAGCATGGGAATCTTTAGATGCTCCTACACAAGGCTTAATTACTGATATGACAAAGTCTTTCAATATGAGTGTTTTTAGTAGATTCCAGGCAATTAATGGCCCAGCTCTTCAAAAACTAACTGGTGAGCATGGTGTTACTATTAAAACATTCCCTGATGAAGTTTTAATAGCTTTAGGAAATGCTGCTGGTGAAGTAGTGTCTGAAAGAGGTGGTATTAATGCTGATACAAAAGCAATAGCTAATCATTTACTTTCATTCAGAAAAGTTATTAAAGAATGGTTTACAAAAGGTGAACAAGATTTTGCAAGAATTAGAAATCTACCTTTTAAATATCCAGACTCAGTTTAATTTAAATTTTTTAAAAAAAAGAGGCTTAATACCAAGCCTCTTTTTTTTTAATTTATTAATCTAGGCAACCAAGTTGCTATTTGTGGAAAAACAAAAACTAAAATTATTGCAATAACTTGAATAAAAATAAACGGAATTACTCCTCTATAAATATTTATAGTTTGAACTGTTTTAGGAGCAACACCTCTTAAAAAAAATAGAGAAAAACCAAAAGGAGGTGTTAAAAAACTTGTTTGTAAATTTAAAGAAATTAATATACCTAACCAAAGTGGGTCAGCACCATTTGCAATTAGACCTGGCCCAACTAAAGGAATAATAACAAAAATTATTTCAATGTAATCTAAAAAGAAACCTAATAAAAAAATTGTAAACATAACTATAAGCAATGCTCCGTATTCTCCTCCCGGTATATTAGTAAGAAAATTACTAATCATATCATCTCCTCCAAAACCTCTAAAAACTAGTGAAAACATTGAAGCCCCAATTAAAATAATAAATACAAATGAGCTCATTTTTGCTGTTGTTATAGCTGCTTCAGAAATATTTTTAAAATTTAATTGCTTTCTAAAAAATGCAAGGAATGCAGCACCTGCTGCACCTACAGAAGCCGATTCTGTTGGAGTTGCTATACCCATAAATATTGAACCTAAAACTGCTAATATTAAAAATATTGGAGGTATGATTTCAAACATTGCTGTTTTAATAATCTCAGACCTTGTTTTAGTAGTTTTAGTAATAGGTAAATCTTTTGGTCTAACTTTGGCAACTATCAAAATATAAATAATAAACATAGCTACGAGAATTATTCCAGGAATTAATGCTCCAGCAAACAAATCAATTGCTGTAACTGGCAAAGGTGCTAAATCACCTGTCAAAAGTCCTGCTTCTTCATTAGCTCCCTGAAGCATTTCAGCCAACAAAATCAGTACTATTGAAGGTGGTATAATCTGCCCTAGAGTTCCTGCTGCACAAATTGTTCCAGTAGCGATTTTTTCATCATATCCAGCTTTAATCATTGAGGGTAATGCAAGCATGCCCATAGTAACTACAGTTGCTCCTACTATACCGGTTGATGCTGCTAATAACATACCCACTAAAACAACTCCGATTCCCAAACCACCCTTAATTGAACCAAATAGATCACCGATTGATTCTAATAAATTGCCAGCAATTTTAGTCTTTTCTAGCATCACTCCCATAAAAATAAAAAGAGGTACTGCCACCAAAGCTTCATTGATCATTATTCCATAAATTCTTTGAGGAAAAAAGAATAGCATTCTAAAATTAAAAATGTCTAATAGATCACCAATAAAAGCAAAAATTAAAGCTGAGCCTGCTAGAGTAAAAGCGACAGGGAATCCAAAAAGTAAAAAACATAAAGTAGTCACAAACATTATAATTGCTAATATTTCAGGAGTCATTTATTTAATATTTTTAATATGCTTAAAATAATTTTAGAAATTGCCTGGATAAAAAGAAGGAATGCAAATAAAAGAATTGCAAATTTTAAAATATAAAGCATACTCAACCCTCCTGCCTCCCTTGATATTTCATTCATTTCCCAAGATTTTTGTACAAATGGAAAACTAAATATCCATATTACATATAAAAAAGGTAATAATAAAAATAAATTTCCTATTAAATCGACCATGGCTCTATAAGTAGGTGATGAACTTTTATATATAATATCAATCCTAACATGTGCATCATTAAAATATGTAAAACCTGCACCTAACATAAAAATATATGCATGCATCCAAACATAAGTTTCTTGCATCCATATAAAACTGATACCAAAAAGATATCTTAAAACTACAACTAAAAAAACATTTATAGTCATCAGCACAACTAAAAGTGAACAAACGTGACCTGCAAACTTATTTGTTGAGTCTATTATAGATGATAAATTTTTTAAATATTTATAATACATAATCTTAATTTATATGAATAAGTATTCAAATACTAACATAATACATTTAATTAACTATTAAGTTATATTTAAATAATTGCAGATTAAAAATGATTACTAACCAACAATTTACAAGTTATTAGTCTGAAAATTTAAGATTTTTGTTAAAATATTTTGGAACTTTTTTGCCAGATTGGGCTCTTTTACCCATCCAAAATTTTAAATCGTTCAGTTTCCTTAATTTAGAACCTGTTTTCCATGTTAAGCCATCAGATACATCTATTAACTTTATATCAGATAAAGATTCATTATTTTTGATTTTAATTAATTGAACACCGACTCCTTTTTGTAAGATTGGTAGAGTGTCAGTTTCATAAATTAATAATTTAGATGATTTATTTATTACTGCTATATATTTTTGATTACATATTAAGACTTTGAATAATGTATCATTAGATTTTAAATTAAATACTTTTTTACCTTTTTTTTGATTTGATACTAAAGGTAAAGCATTAGTAACAAACCCTTTTCCATTCGTGGAAGATAATAATAGTTTACTATTTTCATTTGCTACAAAAAAATTAATCATTTTTTCATTACTTCCAGCCTCAATATAATAAATAAATGATTTAGGGTTGGATTTACCTGATGGAAGAAGATTAGGATCAAGTGTATATACTCTACCTGAGGAAACAAAAATTAAAATTTTTTGATTTGACATGAGATTAAGAGCTGATTTAATTGTTGTATCAGATTTAATTAATTTATTTAAATCAATATGATCTTTAAATTTTTTTAATAAATTATCTTTATAAAGAACTACAGTTATTTTTTCTACTTCCTCAAATTCATCAAAACTTAAATCTTGATTTAAATGAATTTCTGAAGAAATAGTTGATTTGCGAGTAGCTATATTTTTATCTACTTCTTCACTAATTTGTTTAATTTCATCAATTAAAAATTTATTGAGTTTAATTTTATTACTAATTAAACCTTTTAAAAAACTTTTTTGAATATTTAGATCTTTTATTTCTGTTTTTGTATTAAATTCATCTAACTTTTTTAGTGATCCTAATCTCATAGATAATATAGCATCTGCTTGATTATAAGTAAGTTTGAATTTTTTTATTATTTCTTTTTTTGGATCATCTTTTTTACGAATAATTTTGATTATTGTATCTAAGTTTTTATATACAATTAAATATCCATTTAATATTTCCAATCTTAATCTTATTTTATTAATATTATATTGCGATTTTCTTTTAATATTAATTTTCCTATGATTTATAAATTGAACTAAAATTTCTTTTAATCCCATTTGTTTAGGAATTAATCCGTTTTCTAAAACATTAAAATTACAGGAATATCGTGAAGATAAATCTGATAATTTGAAGCATAGTTCCATTAATTTATTTGAATCAATTTTTCTATTTTTTGGTTTTAAAATAATTCTTATATTTTCATCTGACTCATCGGCAATATCTTCTAATGGTAATTTTTTTAAATTAATAAGATTGGCAATTTGTTCTATGATTTTTGTTTTATTAACTTGATAAGGAATTTCTGTAATTACTATTTGATATAATCCATTTTTTAAATTTTCAACTTCCCATTTAGATTTAATTATGAAAGAGCCTTTTCCTTTTGTATAAATTTCTTTTTTTTCATTTTTACTGATTATAATTTCTCCTCCAGTTGGTAGATCGGGTCCTTTAATAAATTTTAACAAATTAGTATTATTTATTTGAGAATTTTTAATTAGTTCAATTAATGCGTTGTTTAATTCAAATAAATTATGAGGTGGAATATTAGTTGCCATTCCTACTGCAATTCCTGAAGAACCATTTAAGAGTATATTTGGTATTTTTGTAGGTAATACTTCTGGTTCTAAATTTTGACCATCATAATTTTCAATAAAATTAACTGAATCTTCTTCAATACCATCAAAAAAATATTTTGTTATATTTTCAAGACGGGCCTCTGTGTATCGCATTGCTGCAGGATTATCTCCATCGATATTTCCAAAATTACCTTGTCCTTCAATCAAAGTATGTCTAGTTGAAAAATTTTGAGCTAATCTTACTAAACTATCATAAATTGCTTGATCACCATGAGGATGAAATTTGCCCATAACATCTCCAACAATTCTTGCAGATTTTTTAAATGGTGAATTATGATTTAATTTTAATTGATACATAGAATATATAATTCGTCTATGAACTGGCTTTAGACCATCTCTAACATCAGGTAGGGATCTTGAAATTATTGTTGATACAGCATAAGATAAATATTTATCACTAATTACTTTGTCTATATTTGACTTTAAAATTTCAACCATGATTTTTAATTAAATAATTTATAATTAATTTTTTAAAATTAATATAACTATAAGGTAATTTATAATTTATATTATTTAAATGATTGCTTTTAAATACTTTTTCAAATATTGTAAAAATAATTTCTAAATATTTACTTTGAATTCTAGTTTTATTAGCTAAAAATTGATGTGGAAACTCATAAGTATTATGATTCTTTATATTTGTAAATATTATCAATTCAATATCAAAAAAAGAATTTTTCAAGTTTGATTTATAATCAATTTCGTAACCAATAACCTTCAATAGATCAAACAACCATTTACAATATAATATAATCCAATTTTTTTTTGTAATTAAATTATTTATAAATTTATCTGTGTTTTCAAATAATCCTTTTACAATCTGCCCTTCAACTATAGAAATATTAATCAAAGAAACTATTGAAAGTATGCAATATAATTTGAATTTATCATTGATTATCGATCCGACCAGTGGATAACTAATTTCTGCTTCAATAATATATAGACTGTTAGAATTTTTTTTATTTAGCCTTAAATTTAAATAATAGCCAATTTGGTAAATATTTTTTTTTTTAGATGAGCTTCCTCCATACACAATTCCAGTTACAATTGAGTTATTATCAAGCAAAATTTTAACAAATAAATCATTTTCTTTGATTAACTTTCGATACAACAAAATACCAATTTGGTTTTTATGCATTATTGAGAAACCACTTCTAAATATAAATGTGTTTTACAATTAAATATTTTGCTAATTTGTTTTTGGCTCAATTCTCTAATTTTTTTTATTTTTTCACCTTTTTTTCCTAAAATAATTTTTTTATATCTTAAATTACCAATTTGTAATGTTTGTTTAATTTTTAAATCTCCATTTTTTAAATTTTTAAAACCAATATTTTTTATATTAATATTATAAGGAAGTTCTTTGTGCAAAAAATATAGAATTGAGTTTCTGGTACATTCATTTGTGATAAATATATTATCTTTATCTGTTATTTCGTCTTTAGAAAATAACCATTTTTTGTTTTTTACGTATTTAAGTAAAATCTTTAGCATATTATTAATACCTAAATTATTTTTTGCTGAAATATTTAAAAAATGCTCAATAGAAAAATCTTGGTTAATTTTTTTAATAACAGGTAAAATATTATTTTTTTCTATAAGATCAATTTTATTAAACACAATGAATATTTTTTTATTTATTTTTTTTAATAAAACTAAATGGTTTGATATTTCCCTATAATTAATCTTATTTGAGTCTATCATAAATAAAATTATTTCAGACTCATTAATAGCTTGCCACAAATTTATTTTAATTTTTTTTTGAATTTTATTTGTTGATTTTATGAAATTAAATCCTGGAGTATCATAAAATATTAATTGATTATTATTAACATTTGTTACTCCAATAATTAATTCTTGAGTAGTATTTATTTTTTTATTAATGATTGAAACAGTTTCACCAACCAATTTATTAACAAGAGTGGATTTTCCTGCATTAGTTTTACCAACTATAGCTATTTTAAGTGCTTTTTGACTCATTAAATAATTCTAAAGCAATTATTGCAGCATTTTTCTCAGCCTCTCTAATAGAGGCTCCTTTAGCTTTTAATTTTTTTAAATTAAGTACTTTAAGCGAGACTGTAAAAACAGGAGAGTGTGAAGGTCCTTCTTTTTTTATAATTTGATAATCAGGTAGCTTTTTAAATTTTTGTTGGGATATTTCTTGTAATTTTGTTTTTGGATCTTGTATATCAGATGCTTTAGTATCTAAATATGGTCCCCAAAATTTTTTTATAAATTTGAACGAAGGTTGGTAACCTCCATCTAAAAATATTGCCCCTATTATCGCTTCTACTGCATCAGACAAAACTGAAATATTCATTTTTTCATTTTGTTTTTTAAATAAAAAAATCAATATTTTGTCTAATGAAAGTTCGATAGAAATTTTATATAAAAAATTCTTTTGGACTAAGTATGATAATTTTCTTGATAATTTTCCTTCATTTTGATCATTAAATCTCTTAAAAATCAAAGAAGCTATGACTAAACCTAAAACTCTATCACCTAAAAACTCTAAACGTTCAAATTCTTCAGGAGATTTTTTTAAATTCATCTTTTTATCTTTGAAATAACTAGGATGAATAAGTGCCGATTTAAGTATTTCTTTATTTTTAAATTTATATCCGATTAAATTTTCAAATAAACTAATATTTTTTTTTGTAATCATTTAATTTTTTTTAACAAACGATCAGTTCTTATTGATTTAGGCCATTTCCAAAATTCTAAAAAACGAGAATTTTCTAAAGAAAAAAATATAAACTGAGCTTTTCCAATTAAATTATTAATTGGTATGAAACCAACTGAATTAGAAAATCTGCTATCTTGAGAATTATCTCTGTGATCCCCCATTACAAAAAAATGCCCTTCTGGAACTATATAAAGTTTAGTATTATCAACAATACCTTTGTCTGTTAAATCCAATACCTCAATTTCTAAATCATAAAAATATTCTTTATATTTTCTAATTCTTTTAATACTGATGTTTTTATCGTTATCTATAAAGTCATTAATCTTTTTTCTTTCTATTTTTTTTTGATTAATTATTATATGCCCATCTATGATTTTTATTCTATCTCCTGGTAAACCTATCACTCTTTTTATATAATCAGTTCGATTATCAACAGGAGTTTTAAAAACTACAATATCTCCTCTTTTTGGCATACTAGAAAAAATTTTCCCTGGTATTAAAGGTATTGAAAAAGGCAAAGAATGTTTTGAATATCCATAAGACCATTTTGAAACAAAAATAAAATCACCAACTAATAAATTTGGCTTCATAGATCCAGAAGGTATGTTGAATGGTTCTGCAAAAAAAGACCTAATTATTAATGCTATAAAAATAGCCAACCCAATTGATTTAACATTGCTAAAAAAACTATTATTTTTCTTCATCTTTAAATATAATTACATTAGCAATAGCGTAATTTTTTTCATCACTTAAAGAAACTTCAATCTTTAATTTATTAGTGCATAATTTATTCAAAAGCTTAGCAGCATTATTGTGTAAAAAAATATTTGGTTTACCAAATTTATTATTTTTTATTTCTATGTCCTTCCAATAAACACCTTGAGCTAATCCAGTGCCTAGTGCTTTTGCACAAGCTTCTTTTGCAGCGTATCTTTTAGCATATGATTGAATAGTATTTTTTTTTGATTCAGATCTGGTTATTTCAGATTTAAGAAAACATTTATCCTTAAATCTTTTCCCAAATCTCATAATAGTATCTTCAATTCTTCTTATATCGATAATATCTGTTCCAATTCCTATAATCATATTATCCCTTTATTCTCTCTAATGACGAAACATCAGAAACTAGTCTTAATGCAGCAATTATATTGTTTAAATGATTCGAATCACGAATTTCTATATCTAATATAATTTCATAAAAATCAATTTTTCTATTGGAAAAGTTAATATTAGAAATATTTCCATTATTTTTAGCTATTATAGTAGTAACTTTACCCAAGCTTCCTGGTTGATTCTTTAAAACTACATTAATCCTTGCATTGAAAGTAGAACTTTGACTACTAGATTGTTCCCATGATATGTTTAACCATCTCTCAGGACTATCAGAAAATGAAGATAAAGTTTCACATTCAATAGTATGTACGGCAACTCCAATACCTGCTGTAACAATACCAACAATTTGATCTCCCTTTATTGGTGAGCAACAACCTGCTAAATGATAAGACATACCAGCAGTAAGTCCTTTTAATTTAACTGAATCTTTATTTTCATATTTAAAATTTTTTGGAAGATTTAAATTAAATTCTGGATATAATTTTTTTAATACTGAAGCAGCAGTTATATTCCCTGATCCAACTAATTCATAAATATCATCAATTTTTTTAAAGTTAAATTCACTAATAATTTTATTTTTAGAAGTTTCATTAAATTCAATATTTTCTTTTAAAAATAATGAACTAAGAATTTCTTTTCCAAAAATTATATGTTCATCTCTTTTTTTAGATCTAAAAAAACGTCTTAATTGCGATTTGACTTTTGAAGTTACTACAAATCTTTCCCATAAAGGTGATGGCTGAGATTGATCTGAAGTTATAATTTCAACTTGATCACCATTTTTTAAAATTGTTTTAAGAGGTTGTAATTTTTCATTTATTTTAGTAGCAACACATTTATCCCCTACTTCACTATGTATTGCATATGCAAAATCTATTGGTGTAGCATTTTTTGGAAGTTCAATAACATCACCTTTTGGAGTAAAAACATATATATTATCTTGGAATAATTTTATTTTAGAATTTTCTATCAGTTCATCCTGTGTTGTAGAAGTATTCATCATATCAACTAAGTCATGCATCCATTGATATTCTTTAGTATCTTTTTCTTTTATTTTTTTAGGATCTTTGTATTTCCAATGAGCAGCTATTCCATAATCTGCTATTTGTTCCATTACATTAGATCTAAATTGTATTTCTATTTTTTTATTTTTTGGCCCCATAACTGAAGTATGTAAAGCTCTATAGCCATTGGATTTTGGTGCAGAAATAAAATCTTTAAACCTTCCTTGAATATAAGGAAATTTTCTATGTATTATACCCAAACACCTATAACACTCTCGAGTAGAATTGGTTAATATTCTAAAAGCCATAATATCCGATAATTGAGCAAATGAAATATTTTTGTTTTTTATTTTATTCCAGATTGAATATGGTGATTTAATTCTACCTATTATTCTACAATTTAAATCTTCATCTAAAAAAATTTTCTTTAACTCATATCTAATTTCATCAATTATATTTTCATCTTTAGAATTTAAATATTCTAATCTCTCTATAATTGAATTTCTAGCATCAGGATTTATAGTTTTAAAAGATAAATCATCTAATTCGTCTTGCCATTCTTTCATACCAAGTCTTTGAGCTAATGGTGAATATACTTCTAAAGTTTCCAAAGCTGTGTTTATTTTTTTATTTTCATTGTCAATAAATTTTAAAGTGCGCATATTATGAAGTCTATCTGCAAGCTTAATTAATATAACTCTTAAATCCATAGTTGCTGCTAATAAGAGCTTTCTATAATTTTCACCTAACTTTTGCTTATTGGCCTTTAAAGAGTAGTTACTAATTTTAGTTAGACCTTCTACTAATTCAGCTATTTGATAACCAAATTTATTTTGAATATCATTTATAGTGAATTTTGTATCTTCTACAGTATCATGAAGTAATCCAGCTATAATAGAATCTGAATCCAATTTAATTGTAGTTAAAATTTTAGCAACTTCTATTGGATGTAAAATAAATGGTTCACCAGATTTTCTTAATTGATTAGCATGAGCTTTATCACTAAAATTTAATGCCTTTATAATTAATTCCTTTTCATCATTTTTTAAGTATGAAATTAATTTATCCAACTCATTGATTTTGTCAATAATCATAATTGGATAGAAAAAATTAAGTTTAAATTAATTATTTTAGTGTTTCACTTTCACTATTTAAAGTATCTTCTTCAGAAACATTTTGAACTTCATTATTTTCTTCTTTAGTAATAGTTTGACCTACATCATTTACTTCTTCAGAAACATTTTGAACTTCATTATTTTCTTCTATAATTTGTTCTTTTTGAAGATTAATTGATTCAA
>MDTE01145234.1_pt1 | contig 21109 bp, 24 predicted proteins | sample 811231 | NCBI WGS metagenome assembly MDTE01 (sample SAMN05326651, study PRJNA326480) | marine metagenome | isolation source: seawater | place: Indian Ocean: Red Sea | collected 2010
TCAAAGAGAGATTTCTCCTTTAGATGCTTTTGAAGTTATCTACAAGGATAAGTTTTTTTATCAACTTTATTTTCAAAAAGAAGGTGTTGCAGAGTCAGAATTTGAACCAGACTTGAGGAGATATCTTGAATCTACTTATTTCTCAATTGACGCAAGAGGTATGAAAAAACAATTTGAAAATCCCTTGAATGCTATGAATAAGGGCCCAAATGCAAAATACCTAGATGATGTAGTCGAGTTTGAGTCATATCCTGATTGGATTAATAAAGATGAAATGAATTATTTGATCAATGAATTCGAAAATAGTGGTATGCGAGGTCCTTTAAATAGATACAGAGCGCAAAGAATTGATTTTGAAGAATTAAAAGATTTTCGAGACAAAAAATTAAAACAACCTGCCGCATTAATGGTTGGTTCTCTCGATCCTGTTAATTTTTTTATCGGCGATGGTTATAAAGACACTGAGCATTTAAAAGAAGTTTTTGAACCAGTTTACGAAAACTTAATCAAAACAGAGCTAATAAATGACGTTGGTCATTGGACTCAACAAGAAGCGCCAGAAGAAGTTAATAGATTTCTTTTAGACTTTCTTAAACAGATTTAGTTTCAATCTGATCGCCAGTAGAAAATCTTTCAAGATTGGCTTCAAATTCATGAAGTCGTTTCCAAATACTTCTTAATTCTGTGATCGTAGTCCAATTGAATAAAAATAGCGCGAAACCGCTATGAACTCTGTCGAAGGCATTAGAAATTTGAATCACTACTCCCAACAAGGCCGCTCCTGTGAATAAACTTGGTCCAATTATTAAAAAAGGAACAACAACCATAAATTGCCCATAACTTTCTATCCAGATGTCGAAATATCCATAATGAAGATACAGTCTTTGATAGTTAAATCTAATTCCTGTGAATAGATACCAAAGTGTATCGGTTTGAGCATAATTAACTTTATCATCTTCTCCCAAGACCAAATCTTTTCGAAAAGCAGCCTCAACTTTTTGATTGTTGTATTCAAGACCAGGAAGCCTATATCCAACAAACCAAGAGATAATTAGTCCTCCAATTGAAACAGATAATGCGGTCCATACCAAAGATCCTTCTATGTCGCTGAAAAAAGGAATGGTGACTGAATCACTTAATGCCCACAATACAGGTACAAATGCAACCAAAGTCATAATTGCTCTCACAACTTGCAAACCTAAACTTTCAACTATTCGGGCGAACCTGTTGCAATCTTCTTGAATCCTTTGACTAGCACCTTCAATTTCTTCTTCTACGCTTTGCCATCTGGGAATATAGTTGAAGGTGATTGCTTGTCTCCATCTCAACCCATATATTCTTGTGAACCATGCTGTAAAAGTTGCAAGAAGTACATACGGCATAGCAATTACTAAGAAACTTGGGTTCCCTTCGAAACCATTAAATAAAAAATCTGTAGAAATTAAAAAATCATAAAAAATATCTATACCTTCTTGGGGATTTTCTGAAAATTCAGCCGCTATTTGCAAATGATCATAAAAACCTCCATACCAGGAATTTATAGCAACGGTTAATTGAACTTGCACCCATAGAGAGCCTATTAACAAGCCTAATCCTCCATACGCCCATAGGGCCCACTCTTTGGATGCATAAAAAGCGCGTAACATAGAATTTAATTAAAATTTTTAAAAAGTTTAAACTATTATATTCCTATGAGAAGTTTAAAAGAAAATTTTAGAAAGAAATCTAAATCACCTTTTCAGATTAATAAAAAAAGTATTTATGGCGTGATGGAGATAATTTTGAGTGAATTGAAAAATATTTTTATTGCAAAGCTCAACAAAGAAATGACAAAAGAAAAACGTGTTTTGAAATACGTTTTAAGCAAAGGGAGAAAGAACGATCCAGAAAACGTCTTAGAAATCATTGATGAATGTGGATATAAAAAATTCTTCTTGATGAATATTGGAGACAAAAAAGGTCAAATCTTAGAAGAATACATTATTTCCAGTAAGGCAAAAAACATTCTTGAATTGGGAGTTTATCTAGGTTATTCAACTATAAGAATTGCTCGAAGCATAAATGATGAAGCTCATATTCATTCAATTGAAGCAAATAAAGACTTTTTAGAAATTGCTAAACAACATTTAGATTTTGCGGGTTTAAGTGACAAAGTAAGCTTTTTTCAAGGCAAAGCATCTGAAATTATTCCTCAGTTAAATATGCAGTACGATTTTATTTTTATTGATCACTGGAAAGAAGCTTACTTGCACGATTTAAAATTACTAATTCAACATGATTGTCTCAACGATGGAGCTATAGTTTTTGCAGATAACATAGTTCTTTTTCATCTAGAGGATTACTTAAATTTTGTAAGAACCAGTCCTAGATTTACTAGTAAGTTTATTCCAACATTAAGAGAATATTCCTCCTCTCATCCTGATGGAATTGAAATTTCTTATTTTAATAAATGAAGTTAAACACATTAGATTTACACGGCATAAGACATCATGAAGTCGATCTGATGGTAGAAAATTACGTATATTTAAATCAAGAAGATATGCCATTAAAAATAATATGTGGAAACAGTCAAAAAATGCATGCTTTGGTGAAAGTTGTTTTAGATAGAATAAAGTGTGATTATGAAGAGGGTATGGGTAACAACTATGGAGCAATAATTGTGAGGAAGATTTAATGAAGATTAGTGGAGTAGTTATTCTAAGCGAGAAGGGAGAGGTTATAGATAATCTCGGCGAAGCTAACTCTGTTGTTCTGATAATGGATTTTTTTTCATTAAAAATTTTACTTAAAGAAATCTTTTCGTTACAAATTAAAAAACTATGGTTTCTGATTTCTTTTATGATGACGGCTAAATATCTAAGAAATGAAACGGGACTTTCTAAGTTTTATTCAAAGTCAATTTTTGAAATCTATGATACTTTCGAATCAATCCCTGCTAGAGTAGAATTTGATTTGAACAATGTATCAATAAAAAGAAAGTTTTTTTTACTTTCCAATTCACTATTAGATGAAAGTTAGCCTAATTTTAAAAAACTGCAATTTAGTAAATGAAGGAGAGATAAAACCCGTAGATATTGCGATTACTAATGATCGGATAGATCAAATTTCAAACTCAATCAATTGCGAAGCAGATAAAGTAATTGACTGTGGGGGAAAGTATGTAGCTCCCGGGATTATAGACGATCAAGTTCACTTTAGGGATCCTGGATTGACCAAAAAAGGAGATATTAGATCCGAGTCTCTTGCTGCGGTGCATGGAGGCGTCACTTCCACATTTGATATGCCAAATGTTGATCCTAACACCACTACCATTGAATTAATGGCGGCTAGAAATAAATTAGGTGCTGAAAAATCATGGACCAATTATTCGTATTATTTTGGCGCTACAGAAACTAACTTAGAGGAAATAAAAAAATTAGATCCTAGAGAAAATTGTGGTTTAAAAGTATTTATGGGAACTTCGACAGGAACTCTTCTTGTTGAGGACGATCATGCTTTAGAAGAGATTTTTAAGCATTGTCCAGTAACTATCGTGACTCATTGTGAAGATAACGAGACAATGAAAAATAATCTTGAAAAAGTAAAATCGGAAAATAAGGAAATTGATGCAAGTTTTCATCCTGTTATAAAAGATGACCTCTGTTGTTATCGTTCATCCTCAAAAGTAATAAATCTTGCAAAAAAATATTCTTCAGATTTGCATGTTTTGCACTTAACCACAGAAAAAGAAATTCAATTATTCAGTAACGCTTCAGTAAAAGAAAAAAATATTACTTGTGAAGTTTGTGTACATCATCTTTGGTTTGATGAAACAGACTACGCGCAGCTTGGAAATTTAATTGTTTGCAATCCCGCAATCAAAAAAGTTTCTGATAGGAATGCTTTAAGGCAAGCTTTAAAAGATGGCTTCATAGATTATGTGGCTACTGATCATGCCCCTCATAGTTTAGAAGATAAAAAAAAGCCTTATATAGAAGCAGCGGCGGGTATTCCCTTAATAGAGCATTCTTTTCACATAATGATGGAATTACAAAAACAAGGAATTTATTCTATAGAAGAAGTAATTGCTTACATGAGTCACAAAGTTGCCGATAGATTTTCTATTGAAGATAGAGGATATATCAGAGAAGGTTACAAAGCAGATTTTATGATCTTTGATCTTGATAAAAAAACTGAAGTTTTTAATGAAACTGAACTAACAAAATGTGGTTGGACACCATTTCATGGTAAAACGTTTAGTTCATCAATATTTGGAACAATTGTTAATGGCAAAGTAATCGTACTAGACGGTAAGTTGATCTCAGATTCTTCTTCTTCAGAGAAAATAATATTTAATAGGTAAAATGTTTAAAGAATACAAAAATTTTGATGCTACTGGGTTAGCAGAAATTTTAGCAAAAAAAGAAATTTCTCCCGAAGAATTACTCGATGAGGCGATTTTTCAAACGGAAACTATCGATCCTTTAATTAATGCAATTTCTCAAAGACATTTTGAATTGGCTAAAGAACAGTTAAACCAAAATTTAGCTGGTCCGTTTTATGGAGTGCCTTTTTTATTAAAAGATTTGCACGCATCACTCAAAGGAACTATCACCTCAGATGGTTCTAGATTAAATGAAAAAAATTTAGCCGGTCTTACAGACACCTTAACTCAAAGGTGCTTGGATGCTGGTCTAGTAATCTTTGGAAAAACAAATTCTCCAGAGTTTGGACTTACAGTTACAACTGAGCCTGTATTGCATGGACCAACAAGAAATCCATGGAACTTAGACCATTCTGCTGGAGGGTCTAGTGGCGGCGCAGCTGCTGCTGTAGCTGCTGGGATAATTCCAATGGCTCAAGCAACCGACGGGGGTGGTTCAATAAGAATACCAGCATCATGCTGTGGATTAGTTGGATTGAAACCAACTAGAGCAAGAACTCCTAGAGGCCCCGGAGTTTTTGAAGGTTGGGCCGGACAGTCGATTGCACATTGTGTTTCAATATCCGTAAGAGATAGCGCTCTGTTGTTAGATGCCACTGCAGGTGCAGAAGTCGGCAGCCCATACCATGCTCCCTATCAAGAAAATAGCTTTGTTTCGACTTTAAAAAATAAAATTGGAGCCTTAAAAATTGCTTACATTGTTCCAGATTTTGTTTCGCTAGATTCTGAAGTTGCTGAGGTTATGAAAAAGACTATAAATCTTCTTGAAACATTAGGGCACAAAGTAGAAAGCCAAACTATAAACCTTCCTTACGAAGATATGATGAATACAATTGCAGTTATTATTTCTTCCAGCATGGCAAATAAGATTGACGAAGTAGAAAGAGAAATGAATATAACTGTCGATAATTCTCTTTTAGAGAATGTTTCCTTACAAATGCAAAAAAATGGCAGGGAGGTTATGGCAAAAGATTACATTCAAGCGGTTAAGACTAACCATAAAATCGGATATGAAGTAGAAAAAATGTTTATGGATTACGATATATTATTAAGCCCAGTTTTAGCAAAACCGCCAGTGAAAATTGGTGAAATCGATTTAAATACCACTGATTTTAAGGACTACCAAGAAAAGTTAATGGCTTATACACCATTCACGGGCATATTTAATCAATCAGGTCATCCTTCAATTTCTTTACCTTTATATAGATCTTCTACAAACCTTCCTATCGGGTCAATGTTTTCAGCCTCATTTGGAAATGAATCTCTATTATTTAGTTTGGCTAAGCAGCTGGAGGAGGCTGAACCTTGGATAGAAGCAATCAAAGAGATGAGAAGTAATTTAGGAGAGTAATTTAATCGTCAAGAGCTTCTCTAGTTTCTTCTTCTAAATTAGCTCTAAAGTCAGATTCCTGAATGTACATACCCAACCCAGCTAATATTGCTGTGATTGCTGCAATTACTATAAAAAATATGACTAGATTTCTTGTGATTTGATAATCATTAAGATCGTTTGACATAGTTGCATTATACTTATTTTTATAATCTTTATGAAAACTGAAAAAAAAATACTAAGTAAAGAAGTTATTTCTTGGGCATTTTATGACTGGGCAAATTCAGCATTTGCAACAACTGTTATTGCTGGATTTTTTCCAATTTTTTTTAAAAGTTTTTGGGCTAGTAATTTAAGTGATGTTGAAAGTACAGCCTTGTTAGGTATATCAAACTCATTATCTGGTTTTTTTATTCTTTTATTTGCTCCTTTTTTGGGAGCACTAGCAGATATCACTTATAAAAAGAAATTTATGCTTATTTTTTTCATGTTAATTGGAGCTGTTTCAACAGCAGCTTTTTTTTATATTGATCAAGGCAACTGGACGATTGCCATCGGCGCTTATATCTTAGCAACTATCGGATTTTCGGGCGGTAATATATTTTATGATTCTTTAATAATTGATGTTTCAGAACAAGAATCTAGGAATCGAGTTTCTGCTTTTGGTTATGCAATGGGATATTTAGGAGGAGGGTTATTATTTGTTATTAACGTTCTTATGTTTTTGCAACCAAATTATTTTGGCCTGAATTCACAAGTAGATGCAGTTTTATTTTCTTTTTTAAGTGTAGCTATTTGGTGGTCTCTATTTACAACTCCCTTAATTAAATTTGTAAAAGAAAAGAAAGGAGAGAACTTACCGCCTTTTGTTTGGCAGGCTGTTAAAAATTCTGTTTCTAGAGTTTTTAATACTTTTAAAGAAATCCGCCAATATAAAAACCTCTTTTATTTCTTGCTAGCTTATTGGTTGTACATGGATGGAATTGATACTGTGGTTAGAATGGCTTTAGCTTTTGGAACAGATATTGGGTTGGAATCATCAGAATTAATAATTGCTTTGATAATTACGCAATTCGTTGGTTTTCCTGCAACAATTTTTTTTGGATTATTAGCTGAAAGGTATGGGTTGAAGTTACTTTTATACTTTGGAATAGGAATTTATATTTCAATTTGTTTTGGAGGTTTAATGATTTCATCTATTTCTGGCTTTTATCTTATGGCGGGAGTAATTGGCTTAGTTCAAGGAGGTGTTCAATCGGTAAGTAGAGCTGTTTTTTCAAAAATGGTCCCTAAAGGAAAAGATTCTGAGTTTTTTGGATTTTATAACTTAGTTGGAAAATCTGCGGTAATTTTTGGACCAATGATGGTAGGCCTCGTAAGTTATTTTTTTAGCGACCCAAGAGCAGGAATTTTGAGTTTACTTATTCTTTTTATACCGGGATTTCTAGTTTTAAGAAAAGTAGAGATTAAAGAGAAATAGAATTTTTTAATAAAATTGTTTTTAACACTTCTGGCTTATCAGTCATTATTCCGTCAACGCCTAAATCTATCAGTCTTTGCATGTTTTTTTCATCATTGATTGTCCAAATATGGACTTTCAAGTTAAGAGATTTGCATTTGTTTAAAAATTTTTTTGAAAGCACTTTTAAACCTTTCCAAGTTTCCGGTATCTGAATGACTTTTGAATTTCTATTAACTATTTTAAAAAATTTTAAACTCATAATATCTCTAATACCCATACTTGTTAAGATCGTTGGATTAAGCTGATGAACTTCATCTAAATTTTTTGAGTTGAATGAACCTATGCATACTCTGTCTTCTGCTTTCATATCTTTAAGAATTTTTAAAACTTTTCTCCCTATTTTGCTGACTTTTAAATCAATATTGAAAAAGGTATCAGGAAACTCTTCCAATAGCTCATTAAGTGTTGGTGTATATCCTGGTTTAAAAAAATTTAAATTATTTAATTTTGTGTGATCGATATCAATCACTTTAATTTTTTCTTCACAAACTCTCTCAAAATCTGGATCATGAAAAGTAATGATCTTTTTATCCTTAGTCTCTCTTAGATCTGTTTCAAGATATTGAAATCCTAGATCTTTTGCGTCTTGGAAAGCTTCTATGGTGTTTTCTCTAAAGTTTTTTGTATTACCTCTATGAACAAATGCCTGAAAGTTTGTATTTAGAAAGCCCCCCATAATTTTATTATTTCACTAAATTTAACATTAAAAAATAATGTAATATAAAAATCATAAATGAACAGCATAAGTTCAAAAAAATTAGGAATTACAGAAGTCGTCTTAAGAGACGGAAATCAATCTCTATTAGCAACAAGAATTAAGATTGAGGATTTATTGCCTATTGCTCATGCTTTAGACCAGATTGGATATTGGTCTATAGAATCTTGGGGCGGCGCAACTTTTGATGCTTGTCTAAGGTATCTCAAAGAAGACCCATGGGAGAGACTAAGGTTGTTTAAAAAAGAGATGCCTAATACTCGACAGCAAATGCTCTTAAGAGGTCAAAATTTGTTGGGATATAAACACTTTCCAGATTCGGTCGTATCCAAATTTATTAATAAATCTTCTGAAAATGGTATAGATGTTTTTAGAATTTTTGACGCTTTAAATGATATTAACAATTTAGAATTCTCAATTAAACAAGTCAAAGAAAATTCTAAACATGCTCAAGCAGCTATGGCTTATACAGTGAGTCCAGTGCATGAAATAAATTATTGGCTTGATCTAGCTAAAAGGCTGGAAGATTTAGGAGTGGATTCCATTGCAATCAAAGATATGTCTGGAATTTTGAAGCCATATGTTGCTTTTGAAATGATATCGAGATTAAAAGAAACTATTTCAGTTCCAATTCATATGCAGACCCACGCCACAGCAGGTTTATCTACAGCAACCAACCTGAAGGCGATTGAGGCCGGTATTGATAATATTGATACCTCTATTTCATCCATGAGTTTAACTTATGGTCATTCTCCTACTGAAAGTATTGTATCTAGTTTAGAAGAAACGGGTCGAAATACTGAGCTAGACTTATCAGAACTTCAAAAAATAGCAGACTATTTTAAAAAAGTAAGATCTAAATATTCTGAATTCGAGGGAAGTTTGAAAGGGGTAGATACACAAATGTTATCAAGCCAAGTTCCCGGAGGAATGCTTTCAAATCTGGAATCTCAATTAAAAGAATTAAATAAAATAGATTTGTTTCAAGATGTTTTAAACGAAATCCCTAAGGTAAGAAAAGATTTAGGTTATCCACCTCTTGTCACTCCAGTGTCTCAAATCGTTGGGGCACAAGCGATGGCTAATGTTTCTGAAAATTGTGCTTATAAAACTTTATCTAAGGAAACGATTAATTTAGTCACCGGTCATTATGGCAAGCTTCCAGGCAGAATAAATGAAGAGTTAGTTGAGTTGGCTGAGAAAGAGCAAGAAGTAATTAGTTCACGACCTGCAGATTATATTTATGATGATTACGAAGACAGGAAAGAAGATCTTAAAAATTTTTGCACTAAGAACAACCTCAAGGATTTTAGTGAAAATGAAGAGTATCTCTTATCTTTCATTCAGTTTCCTTACAGCACTACGGATTTTTTGAAAGGGCTTTCATAAAAAAAAGCCTCTCAAAAGAGAGGCTTTTTTTATTAAGAATTATTACATTCCTAAAGTAACTACAAATGCATCCTCATCACCAGTAGCAGCGTCTGCTTCATAGTCAGTGTATGCAAGTGATAATGTGAAGTCTCCGACAGGAATATCGTAACCAATTAAGTAATTAGTTCCAGAATCTTCATAGTCACCATAAGATAGAGCTATAGACCCAGGTCCTGCATCGAATCCATAAGATATTTCAGCATAGTCACCGAACTCGTCTCCAGCTGAGTAGAAGAGTCCAACACCCATAACATCTAATCCTAGGTATGTTTCAGAGAAATCACCTGTAGCACCAGGATAAGTAACCTCGATAAAACCAATATCGTAGCCAATGTCGCCGATAGAACCAGCGTAACCACCATAGTAGTCTAATTCAAGAGATTCTCCACCTCCAAAGTTAGCTGATCCAGCCCAAGTTCCTAAATAGAAACCAGAGTCAGTTTCTAAATCGAAACCACCTTGGATAGCAACTTCACCATCATTTTGAGTCATTCCACGCCAGATATAATCTGAAGTAAGTGACATGTTTCCAGAAACTGAAATCGCACTAGCAACTCCAGAAGAAACGATAAGCACTAAACTAATGACTAATGTTTTAAGTTTATTCATATTGTCTCCATTTATAAATTTATAAACTGACGCTATTTTAAACCTAAAAATATTTAACTGGAAATTAAAAAAAAACTGCTTATAACGTTTTTTTGCTCTTTTCAAGCACAAATTGGAGTATTTTTCATTCTAAAAGCTATATTTTAGTGCAATTTGAATTTTTATATAAAAATATAAATTGTAATTTCTGTTATTAACAGTTTAAATTCCTCACATGGAATTTAAGGCGCTTGTATCTTCTGAAATTGATAAAAAGTTTATTTCAGAAGTAAAAACTAGAAAAATTGAAGATTTACCCGAGGGGAAAGTACTCATAAAAGTTAATTTTTCTTCTCTTAATTACAAAGATGCACTTTCAGCAAATGGAAATAAAGGCGTATCTAGATATTATCCTCATACTCCTGGAATTGATGCAGCTGGAATTGTTGAATTTTCTGAAGTAGATAGATACCAAAAAGGAGATGAGGTGATTGTTACTGGATACGATCTTGGAATGAATACTTCGGGAGGTTTTTCTCAATTCATCAGAGTACCTGAAGAATGGGTAGTATTAAAACCTGCAGAAATTTCTCTTTCAGAATCTATGGCTCTTGGGACTGCAGGATTGACCGCAGGACTTTGTGTTAGAAAATTGTTAAATCATGGAATCAAGCCCGAAATGGGAAAAGTTTTTGTTACTGGTGCAACTGGTGGAGTCGGAATTGTTGCAATGATGCTGTTATCAAAACTTGGTTTTGAGGTTACAGCGATCACTGGAAAAATGGACTCAAAGGAATTACTTATGGAATATGGCGCTAGTGAGGTTGCCTCAAGACAAGACTTTGATCAAAAGCTTTTAAGTCCTTTGCAAAAATCTATTTTTGTTGGAGGGGTTGACGCCGTTGGTGGAGATGTTTTATCAAATTTATTATGTTCAACATCTCAACGAGCTGCAATTGCTTGTTGCGGCATGGTGAATGGAGCAGATTTAAATACTAGTGTTTTCCCCTTCATCCTAAGAGGAGTAACTTTGTACGGCGTTGACTCTGCAGAGACGGAATTGAGTATCAAAGAGGAGGTTTGGAATAATTTTTCAAATGATTGGAAGTTAAACGAATTAGAAAATAATATTAAAGAAATTGGCTTAAGTGATTTACCAAAAGAAATTGATACAATACTAAAAGGGCAACAAATCGGAAGAATAAGAGTAAAAATATAACAATGGAAAAAAAAGAAAACAATTTTGATGAAAAAATTGCAACTTCAGACAGTAAAGTTGATGCAGTAGTGGCAGTTTGCGCTGTGTTAATCATAACTGCAATAATAGTGTTCTGGGTTTCAACACAATAAATTTTTAGGTACCAAACTATGTCAAAAGCAGCTGAATTAAAAAAACAACTAAGACTTCCAGTTATTGGAGCTCCATTGTTTACTGTTTCCTATCCTGAACTGGTAATCGCTCAATGCAAAGCAGGTGTTGTAGGTTCGTTTCCTGCATTAAATGCTAGGCCTCAAGAGGAGCTAGAAATTTGGATAAATAAGATTTCAGAAGAGTTAAAAATTTATCAAGATGAAAATCCTGATAAGAAAGTTGCACCATTTGCAGTGAATCAAATTTGCCACCACTCTAATGATCGACTTGAACACGATGTTGAGGTATGCGTTAAACATGAAGTGCCTTTAATCATTACAAGTTTAAGAGCTCCAAAGTTCGTTACAGATGCAGTACACAGTTATGGAGGATTAGTTATGCATGATGTAATTAATATTAGGCACGCGAAAAAAGCAATCGAAGAAGGTGCTGATGGGCTCATATTAGTTTGTGCTGGCGCTGGCGGACATGCCGGTACTTTAAGTCCATTCGCGCTCGTTAGAGAAGTTAGGGAATTTTTTGATGGGCCAATCGCATTATCAGGGAGTATTTCCGAAGGGTCGTCTATCCTCTCGGCTCTGGCTTTGGGCGCAGATTTTGCCTACATAGGTACAAAATTTATTGCAACTGCAGAAGCAAATGCTTCTCCTGGTTACAAACAAATGATAGTAGATAGTAAAGCCGACGACATTATGTACAGTGCAACATTTACTGGTGTGCATGGAAATTACTTAAGGCCAAGTGTTGTTGCAGCCGGACTAAATCCTGACGAACACATGAGCGGAAGTAAAGACTCGATGAATTTTGGTTCTTCGGCAACAAAAGCCTGGAAGGATATTTGGGGTTCTGGCCAAGGAATAGGAAATATCAGTGAGGTCAAAACAGTAAGCGATGCTGTTGACGATCTGGAAGCAGAATACAATTCTGCGAAATTAAGGCTTAAAGAAGTAGGATAATTTCCTTACTAGTTGAGTTTAATCTTCTAAAAATTTTTGGGCATCTAAGGCTGCCATGCATCCAAAACCTGCCGAAGTTATTGCTTGCCTGTATATTGAATCAGCAACATCACCTGCAGCAAAAACTCCTTCGACGCTAGTTTCTGTGACATTACCATTCAAACCGCTATTAATCGAAATATAACCATTTTTCATCTCTAGTTGATTAATGAACATATCTGTATTCGGTTTATGACCAATTGCTATAAAAACTCCTTCTAGGTCTAATTCTTTTCCTGAATCTAAGATAATTTTATCTACCAAATCGTCTCCAACTACTTCTTTAAGCTGACTGTTCCAATGAAGTTCAATTTTTCCTTCATTAGCTTTAGCAAAAATTCTATCTTGCAAAATCTTCTCAGCGCGCAATTCGTCTCTACGGTGTATGAGATGTACTTTTGAACATATATTACTCAAGTACAATGCCTCTTCAGCAGCAGTATTACCTCCACCTATTACTGCAACTTCTTTATCTTTATAAAAAAAGCCATCACAGGTTGCACAAGCACTTACACCTCTACCAAGAAATTTTTGTTCAGAGTCTAATCCTAAGTATTGGGCTGATGCTCCTGTAGCAATTATCAATGATTCGCATAAATACTCATTGTTTCCTTTTAACTTAATTGGCCTTTCTTTCACTTCGACTGCTTCAATATGATCATTGATAATTTCTACATTAAATTTTTCTGCATGACTTTTCATACGTTCCATTAAATCAGGTCCTTGAAGATCGTCATGGTCTCCGGGCCAATTTTCTACATCTGTAGTTGTTGTCAGTTGTCCACCAACTTCTAGGCCAGTTATCAGCAACGGATCTAAGCCAGCACGAGCAGCATAAATTCCAGCGCTATATCCAGCCGGTCCAGAACCTAATATGATTAATTTTTTTAATTCGCTCACAAAATATGAAAATGTTTATTTATTTTAAATTAATTAGAAAAAAAGCGACAGGTCGATTAATTCAGTAACTATTATTAAGCAGGAAGGAAAGATATAATATAATTTTGAGTTGAAAAATTGACTAAAAATAAATCATCTCTATTTTCAAAAATTTTTAATCCAGCTTTCTCGCTGAGCTCCGCTACCAAGACACTAACATTTGATTTAATAAATTTATTTTTTGTAATTTTAGGAATTATCCTGGCAATTGCTCTTTGGTCTTTTGATATCTCAGATCCAAACTGGAGACTTATTTCTTCCAATGACTTAAATTTAGCAAACAGCATTGGTATTGTTGGAGCCTGGTTAAGTAGTTTCTTATATGAACTTTTAGGGATCACTGCGTGGTCCTTAAGTGCGTTACTTTTTCTACCCTCAATTTCTTCTTTTATTTCAAAAAACGAAAATCAATTAGAAAGTAAAAATTATTTTTTAAGAATTGTTGGATTCATAATTTTTTGTGGTTCTTTATGTCTTTTAGTCGATTTGCATTTAAAACCCTATGAAAACTTCTTTCCTTTGACTAGCTCTGGAGCTTTAGGATCCTCAATTTCTAATTCAATTTACCCTTATTTGAGTCTAATCGGGTCAACTCTCTTAGGCATTTTTTTTCTTATGGTTAGCATGAGTTTAATGATTAGTTTGAATTGGAGAAATGTTTTCATTAATTTCCAAGATAATTTAAGAAACTTTATTTATGCTTTTGAAAAATATTCTAAAAATGGATTCGAGTATTTGAAAAAAGTAAGACAGCAAAAAGCAGATCAAAAAAATAGGCAGGCTTTTTTAGATCAACATAAAGAAAAGATTAAATCTATGCCTAAACCAGAAATCAAAAAAGTAGAAAAACCTATCGTCGAAGGAAAAAAAGTTCACCAAGAAAAACAAGTTGAGTTATTTGAAGAGAAGGTTCCTGGCGAAATGCCAAAGATATCTCTCTTAGATGAAAAGAGAAATGATGCTCAAGTTATGAATTCCCAACAACTGTACGAATTAGATATTTTAAAAGAAGCTTTAATTACAAAGTTGGCAGAATTCAAAATTACTGGGCCTGAGGGAGAATACGCAATTGTCAGAGAAACAATGCGAGGGCCGGTAGTTACAAGATTTGAAGTTGAGCTGCCAAAAGGAATAAAAGTTTCACAGGTTTCAAATTTAAATAAAGATCTCGCTAGGTCTTTAGGAGTAGGCAGCATTAGAATTGTTGAGGTTATCGAAGGAAGAGAGACAATCGGTATAGAGGTTCCCAACGCTGATCGTGAAGATGTGCTTCTAGGAGAAGTAATAGCTTCAAAATTATTTGAAGAAACAAAAAGTCCATTAACCTTGGCTTATGGAAAGGATATTGAGGGAAAGCCAGTACTGGAAGATCTTGCTTCTTTACCCCATTTGTTAATTGCCGGAACTACAGGTTCAGGAAAATCAGTTGCTTTGAACTCAATGCTAATGAGCATCCTTTACAAAGCTACTCCTCAACAAGTGAGATTGGTATTGATTGATCCTAAAATGTTGGAGCTATCAGTTTATGAAGATCTCCCTCACTTACTTTGTCCAGTTATCACTGATATGGGGCAAGCAGCTTTTGGGCTTAGATGGTGTGTAAATGAAATGGAAAGAAGATATAAATTGATGGCTGCTTTATCTGTAAGGAATTTAAATGGCTTCAATGCAAAAGTAAGAAAAGCAAATGAATCAGGGCAGCCTATTAAAGATCCTACTTTTAAAATTGATCCCGAAAAAGGTATTACGGAAGATGATATTCCAAACTTAGAGGAGTTACCTTTAATAGTGATAGCAGTTGATGAATTGGCTGACTTGATGATGGTGGTGGGTAAAAAAGTTGAACAATTAATTGCCAGATTAGCCCAGAAGGCAAGAGCTGCTGGAATACATATGTTACTGGCTACACAAAGACCATCTGTCGACGTAATTACTGGATTAATTAAAGCTAACATATCGGCAAGAATGGCTTTTAATGTTGCATCTTCTATGGATTCAAGAGTAGTGCTTGATCAAGTTGGTGCAGAGCAATTATTAGGAAGAGGCGACATGTTATATGTTGGCTCTGGAACCTCTATCCCTATGAGAGTTCATGGTGCCTATGTTGGCGAGGAAGAAATCATTAGAGTTGTAAAAGATTGGAAAGATAAAGAAACAGTCAAATATCTTGATGAAGTGACAAAAGCACCGGAAACAGGAGAAGATTCTGAGGGAAATGGTGATTCTGAAAAAGATGAGTTTTATGATCAAGCAGTAGCTTTTGTAGTCGAAACTCGAAGAGCTTCAATTTCAGCGGTACAGAGAAAGTTCAGAATTGGTTATAACAGAGCTGCTAGATTAATTGAAACTATGGAATCAGCAGGTTTAGTTAGCGAAATGAATTCTAATGGTAACAGAGAGGTGCTGGCTCCTAATAATGCTGAATAAATTTCTTTTGTTGGCTCTTTTCTTAATGCCTAATTTATTTTATGGAGAATGTTTATCAAATTATGAGGCTGTAAATAAACTTTTAACCCAAAAATTTTCTATGACAGCTGATTTTACTCAAGTTTTTTCCTTAGATAATCGCGAGACAATCACAGGAACTATTAAATTAAAAAGGCCTAATTTTTTAAAAATAAGTTTAGACGCCCCTTTGAATAGTCAAGTCTTAATAAATGAGAAATATATTTTTCAAACAGATTTCGATTTAGATCAAACAGTTAGATATGATAGAGAAAAAATGATTGAACAAATTCCAGCAGGCATAATGCTTTTACCAAAAAAAACTTTTTGTAAATCTTTTGAGATAGAAATTTGTAATAATAAAAAATGTATTCTCAGAGACAAAAAAAATAAGGTTGAATTAGTTTTTAATAACGAAGTTTTAAACAGTTTGTCTTTTCAAGGGCCCAATCTAAATGATTCAACTATTTATCTAGAAAATCTGGTATCAGCTTTAGAGATCAATGATTCTGCTTTTAGTTATAATCATGAAGTTAAAGATTTACTAATATTCAATAAAAATGATTGATCTTGATCTCTTAAGAAATAATCTTGAAGAAGTAAAATCTAATCTCTCTAAAAGGGCTTTTGATTTTGATACCTCGTTATGGAATGAACTTGAGGAAAATCGAAAAGATCTTCAAGTACAAATGGAAAGTTATCAAGCTGAACAAAATACAATCGCCAAGGAGATAGGCAGTGCACAAAAAAATAAAGACAGTATTGAAGATCTAAAAGCTAAAGCTTCAGAGATTTCAAATAAACTAAAAAAAGTAAAAGAAAAATTTCAAACCAATAAAATAGAATATGATGATTTTTTATTATCAATTCCTAACTTAGTTGATGCATCTGTTCCTCAAGGTAAGTCAGAAGAAGATAATGAGATTCTAGAGGAAATCGGAGAAATTCCATCTTTTAATTTTTCACCCAAAGATCATCAAGAATTAGGAATATTAAATGATGGAATGGATTTTAAGGCGGCTGTAAAGATTTCTAAATCAAGGTTTGTAATTTTTAAAAACTCTATAGCTCTTTTAAGCAGGGCTCTTACTCAATTCATGTTGAATACCCATATTAATGATCATGGTTACAAGGAGCTATATGTTCCATTTATTGTTAATAAAGATTCATTAATTGGAACAGGACAACTACCTAAATTTAAAGAAGATCAATTTCAAATAACAGATGACGATGGCGAAATGTATTTAATTCCAACTGCGGAAGTGCCGGTTACTAATTACCACAAGGATGAAATACTAAAATCTGACGATCTAACCCTATCATATGTTGCTCATACTCCTTGCTTTAGATCTGAGGCAGGAAGTTACGGATTAGATACAAAAGGCATAATCAGACAACATCAATTTGAGAAAGTTGAGCTTGTAAAAATTACTCACCCTGACAAATCAAGTGAAGAACTGGAAAAGCTCACTTCAAATGCAGAAACAATTCTCAAGTTGCTAGAGTTGCCTTATCGAAAAGTAAAATTATGTTCCGGAGATATTGGCTTTGGTTCATCATTGACATACGACTTAGAAGTTTGGCTGCCTAGTCAAAATAGATATAGAGAAATTTCATCTTGCAGTAATTACAAAGATTTTCAAGCAAGGAGATTAAAAATCAGAACCGAAGATAATGGAGATAAGATTTTATGCCATACCTTGAATGGCTCAGGATTAGCTGTAGGAAGAACGATTGCTGCAATATTAGAAAATTTTCAGGATGCTAGTGGAAAAGTAACAATCCCTGAAGTTTTAAGATCGTATATGAATAATCAAGAAATTCTGTAAGCATTGAAATTATACTGATAGAATCCTTTTTCAATTTAGAGAACCTATATGGAAATATTTATCGAATTTTTATTTTTTCTTTTAAAAGCTGTAACAGTAGCAATTTTAGTTTTTGTACCTATTTTCTTAATTTCTATATCTTTGAAAAATAAAGATGAAAGTCCAGGAGCTTTAAAAATAAAAAATCTTTCAAAGCAATACAAAGCCATGGCAAATTCTTTGAAAGTCCTTAATTTAAATAAAGATGAAACAAAAAAATTTATTAAAGCTGAAAAGAAACAACTTAAAACATCCTTAAAGAGTAGTTCTAAAGGAAAGAAAAAACCTGTCTATGTTTTAGATTTTGAAGGAGATATAGAGGCTTCAAGTGTAGAAAGTCTCAGAGAGGAAATAAATGCAATCCTAAACAGCGAAACAAAATGTGAAGAAATTATTCTTCGACTTGAAAGCAGAGGAGGAACAGTTATTGGTTACGGACTATGTGCTGCACAATTGCAAAGAATTAGAGATGCAAATATTAAACTTACAGCATGCGTCGATAAAGTAGCTGCTTCAGGGGGTTATATGATGGCCTGTGTAGCTGACAAAATCATATCTGCTCCCTTTGCAGTGATAGGTTCTATTGGGGTAGTTGCAGCTATTCCTAATTTTCATAAAATTTTAAAGAAAAATGACATTGACTATGAGCTCCATACAGCTGGAGAATTTAAAAGAACAATTACACCGTTTGGAGAAACAACCGAAGAAGGTAGAAAGAAATTCAAAGAGGATTTAGAGGATATCCATACACTATTCAAAAACCATGTTAGTAAATTTAGACCTCAACTAGATATATCAAAGATTGCTACCGGAGAAGTTTGGGAAGGTATAGAAGCTCTTGAGGTGGGTTTGGTAGATGAATTGAAAACAAGTGATGAATACATACTAGATTTTGCAAAAAAGCACGATGTTTACAGCATTCAATACGCAGTGAAAGAAAAAATTTCTGATAGATTCAACAAGTTTTTTAAATTACTCATTAATGATTCTATTGGATCGATAGAAGAGTACTTTGAAAAGAGAAAATTTAAATGAATGTATTTAGTATATGAAAATAATTAAATTTTTACCTTTATTGCCAGCGGTTTTGCTAGCGATAATTTCGCTAAACTGGATACTTATGCCAGACTCAGCTGCGGAATCATTAGGTTTGATTTTTAACGACCCTCTAGAAAAAAATACCATCATAAGAGATTTTACTGCTTTTTTTCTTGCCACCAGTATTTTCTGTTTTTTAGGATTTTTCACAAAATCACCAGAGTGGCTTTATGCCTCAGGAATTATTTTCTTAATTGCTTTAGTTTTTAATGCCGTAGCAACTATTTTTCATGATGCTATGTTTGCTGCTGATGCTTTTTTGGTTGAAGTTGTTTTGGCGGTTATTTGCTTTTTATCCGGCAAATTTATTAATAAATTTTAAAAAAAGATTTTTATTTTTTAAGAATAGCTACAATTATTAAAATTGATATCAAAGCCAATAAGCCTTCTTGTCCGAGTAGACCCATTAGGTTTGAAAAGTTTTTAACAATGTCTCCAAAAAAAGAAGTTTCTGGACCGAAAATAATACCAACTAATATTGCAATCGCTACAAAAAGGGTCAGAACTTCAGTGACTTTGTAAAGAAAGTCTTTTATTTTGGTAAAACTAAGCCAATCCATTTTTTAAAGATGAGCAGGGGTCAAATCTGACCCCTGACTCAAAGATTTATCTTAGAAGATTAATCAAAATTGCAGCTGCAAGCAAGCCAACCAATCCATTGTCGCCAAGAGTTTGGATAACAGCTAATAACTGATTTAAAACATCTCCAAAGAACCAAGTATTGCCAAAAACGATTCCAGCAACGACTCCTAGTCCAATAACACCAACCAAGATTCCAGTTAAACCAGAAACTAAGTCACCTATCATTTTCATTGCATTTTCCATAATTTCCTCCCCAGGTAGTTTATGTATTTGCATTGAAAATTTTCACATGAATGGAGTGTGCGTACAATTTAAAAAAAATAATTGGTACCATCTTTTCACAAAAAATGTCAATTTCCTTTTTTAATCCCGATCTAAATTTTTTATTTTGTCAAATTCTGATCTACTTATTTTTTTTTAAAATTTAAATTAGTATAAGTAGATAGTTAAGGAGAAAAAAAATGTTTAGTCACATTATGGTTGGGGCCAATGATATCGAAAAATCAAAAATATTCTATGATAATCTTTTGGGAGTTTTAGGTGCAAAAAAGGGAGTATTTGTTCCAAATCTTTCTGGTCAAAAGAGATACTTTTATTTTTTTAATGAAAATACCTTTTGTATCACTGAACCCATCGATGGTAATGCTGCCACTCCAGGGAATGGAAACACAGTTGCTTTTAATGTTCCTGACGAGGAAACTGGAAATAAATGGCATCAAGTTGGATTAGATCATGGCGGCGTCTCAATCGAAGATCCTCCTGGTATAAGAGAATTTGAAGACATAAGAATGTACTTAGCCTATTTAAAAGATCCTTCGGGAAATAAAATTTGTGCAATAAAGGTATTTAGATAATGATGGAAGATATCAGAATTTTTTCGTACCTTCCTAACCCAAGAGTTTGGAAATCTTTGATAACTGCTAAATTAATTAACGCTAAAGTAAAAGTTATCGGAGATAAACCAAAAAATTTGCCTGAGTGGCTTTGGGACTTTGATGCAAAGAAGCTAGAAGATATCAATTCAAAGGATGTAATTCAATATAAACGTTCTAGCAAAAGAGGTTTTAAGGTAGACCTTTATAAAACTGATGAATTTTTATCAAGACATCCTTTTGGAACTGTTCCTGCAGGATTTAACTCAGATGGATCCGTTGGTATTTTTGAATCAAATAGTATTATGCGCGCTGTTGCTCGATCAAAAAGTAACCATAACCTTTATGGCGGCAACGACATACTTAGACAGTCTCGTATTGACAGTTTTTTAGATGCAAATTTGGTTTTTGCTAGAGAGTTTCAAGTTTACGTATTGGAAATAAACGAATTGAATGAATATCTTTATAAGAGAATGAATTCAGCTTACCTTTTTTATCTCGATGGTATAGAAAAATCGTTAAGTACTAATGAATTTATAGTGGGAAATGAATTATCAATAGCAGATGTGTCATTTGTATGTGATCTAGCACAATTCTTAAGAGAGAGAGATAATAAAGAATTAATAAATAAACAAGGTTTTGAAGTAATATCATTAAATTTTGAAACAGATTTTCCAAATTCAAATAATCACTTAAAAAATCTTTATTCCAGAAAAGAATTTAAAGAAATTATGGGCGATTATCTAAAGAAAGCATATTTTTAGAATAAATCTTGTAAAAAAAGTCCAAAAAAATATTTATTCTTAATTAAATGCTTTAAAATCAAGGTTTTTTGGAGGGGTGGCAGAGCTTGGTTGAATGCACCGGTCTTGAAAACCGGCAAGTCAGAAATGGCTTCGTGGGTTCGAATCCCACCCCCTCCGCCAAAA
>MDTE01127838.1_pt1 | contig 21104 bp, 16 predicted proteins | sample 811231 | NCBI WGS metagenome assembly MDTE01 (sample SAMN05326651, study PRJNA326480) | marine metagenome | isolation source: seawater | place: Indian Ocean: Red Sea | collected 2010
CATAGTACGACTTTCCAAGTTAGCGCAGGAGTAGATGGCGATTATTACTATGGAATCGTATCTGAATTACCAAACGGTAGTTTCACAACTGTTCTAACACCATATGCGAGTTTAACAGGCACTCCTGTGTACGAAAAGACATCACCGGTTCGCTCACCATTCAACGTCGATGCAACTTATAATCCAGCGACTAGCACAACAACAGTCCAGTGGATAAATTACAACAGCATCAATCCTATATTACCAGAGGAGGGTGAAGATGCATTCGAAATTCACGTTTGGCAAACTACACAACAGATTACTAGGTCAAACGGACAAATCCTATTCAGTCAATACAGTCCGATTGCTACATTGACCCCAACAGAAACATCTTATGTTGTAAACGTCCCTCCTCAGACAAATAGAGAGGTTTTCTATTCAGTAACTTATCTTCTAAAAAATTGGACAGATTCTGGGGATGACTACGAAGATGTTAGGTTCTTATCAGAAAATTCCATGGATACTCCAGTCATTGAAGACAACTCACCTCCACCATTTGTAAGTTCAGTCGATGCATTCTTTGTTCCAAATAATGGTACAGGAGTTACCACTATCGCATGGGATGATATACTGACTGAGACTAATGAAGAATACAGGATATACCGCCATGGAGATATCTTCTCTAGTACAAATAATCCGTATGCTCAATTAATCGCAACTGTACCGGAAAATGTATCAGAGTTCCAATATACAGTGCCTTACAACACATACGGAGACTATGTCTATTGTGTGGTTGTAGTAGATAGGTACGGCTCATTCAATACTAACATTCCTTACAATGTCTGTAAAACAGTCACTGAAGATTCTAATGAAAACTGGGTAAAAGAACCAACCAATGTATTTGCTGAATTTATTGGAAATGGCACAACTAGAGTAACATGGATCGACCAAGCAGGGGTTGAAGGAGAGAGATACCATATTTGGAGAGCAGGAGGCAGAGTCTTGGGCTCCCAATTTGTTGAAAACGAGTCAATGATCTGGATGGGAAGTGTTCCAGATGGAGTTGAGAAATTCGACGCTACTATACCTGATGATACTATTTCCGCGTATACGTTTTACTTCGTAACAAGTGAAGCGCTATACAATTGCCCAGGCTGTACAACTCCTGTGATGTACAAGGAACTTGTACAGAATGTCTATGGGCCAATAACAGAGGATACTCGAGTTCCTCAGCCAGCTAGAATAAATGATATTGAGATGATTGGTCAGTTAGGTGTTGTAAATCTCGAATGGTTGAATTCAATCGACGAAGACAGAGAGACATACTCTATTTACAAACACACGGGTGAGCCATTTAGTGACTCAGAGTTTGCAATTTCAAACTATACAGATGAAGGCTGGGAGTTTGTAGCAGGACCAATTGATGAGAACTCTTTCGCATCAATTACCTCGCAATTCGCAGTAGAGCAAGACACAGAAATGGATGTTTGGTATGCTGTGATAATGGCAGATGAGTTTGGTAATAAGAATCCACAAATTATTCCGGGTGTTGGCGGAAACGCTATTCAAGTCAAGGAAGATACGAAAGCTCCAACTATAACATATTCAATCAACGATGATGACAATGTGCCAGTAAGCCAGCAATCGCTAATCAAGGGAGATTATACTCTTAGAATAGAGGTGTCTGAACTTTTGAATCCTGATGACGAATTCCCAATGGTCAACATTACCGCATCCAACGGCGGAAGTTTAACCGGAGGCAGTGAACAAGCAATGGTGCTGCTTTCGAAAAACATAAACAACCCAAATAAAGGTCCTGAATACTTCATTCAGTTTTCAATTGCTGGCTCTTCGACAGCTGGCCAATTAGATATAACAATCAACATGACCGATGAATCTCTGAATTCAGTTGAACACAGGATCTCAGATTTCTGGATTGATGCCAAATCACCAGAAGTGAACATATTCAGCCCAACTGATTCTGGAGATGGCGCAATGTATCTGTATGGAAACAAATTCATGGTAACAGCGGGTGCAACCGATGATGTAGAAATAGAAATGATGCAGATGAGGTTTGTGCAAAACTACGGAAACCCAGTAACAGCCGTAACAGAGCCATGGAGAGATGTCTCGGGAATTACAATCAATGATGATGGAGATTGGACTATTGATATGGAGTTCAACTCAGGTAGTTTCTTACCAGGCACGCATCAGGTTTCTGTCAAAGCAATTGATACTGCTGGAAATGAGAGAACCAAGAATGTTATCTTCATCGTTGACTGGTGTAGACATAGAGATGATGGTGAAACAATTTGTGAATTCACTAACCCCGTCGCAGATGAACCTGAAGAGATTTACAGAGAACTTAATTCTACAGACCCTCCGTATATGATAGCCTACATTACAGCAGGTGTATCACTTCTAGCAGTTGTCACCTGTTTGTTTGTTATAGCCACAGCAATGTCTGGACCAAAGAAAGGCAAAGGTGACGATGAGGATGACGGAGATGATTGGATGAGTGAATTCATCGGAACCTCAGCAGAACCTGATATGGCTGTAATTACGGGTACATCTCCGGCAACTCAAGATAAACCACAATCTAAGGCAATGGATGATGAAGATGAGGATGATCCTTTCGCAGTAAACGTAGTTCAACCCAAGCGTCGTCGAAAGAAGGTAGAAGATGATGACGATGACGACGATGACGACGATGATGATTACGACGACGATGATGATGATGACGAACCACCAAAGAGAGTCCGCAGACGTCCTAGGCCCAAGAAAACTAGAGAAAGGCCGGCACCACGTCGTAAACCAGTGAAGCGAAGACCGACGAAGAAGTGATAGCGTGTCAGAAGAACATGCAACTCCGACGATTAGCGTAATTGATGCATTTAGTCCATTTCATAACAAACTAAATTGGTTATTAATTGCAGTACCAATCACAGTTTATTTCTCTTTAATTGCAAAAGATAACGGCATGAGTTTCTTGTTCTCTATGGTTGCAATAATGCCATTGGCATTATTGATGGGACATGCTACAGAAGAAATAGCGCTTCGAACGAGTGAGTCTCTAGGGGGGTTATTGAACGCAACATTTGGTAATGCGGTCGAGATAATTATCGCAACACTTGCGATTTACACGGCAGCAACAACAACTAATCCAGATACAGTGGAAACTATGATTACAGTCGTGCAAGCGAGCTTAATAGGAAGTATTCTAGGAAATTTGTTGCTAGTTCTTGGGTTATCTCTTCTATGGGGCGGTATTAATCATCGAAAGCAATTCTTTAGCCAACCAGCACAGAGCATGAGTGGTTCTCTACTTTTGATCGCAGTTCTTGCAATGCTAATTCCTGCTGCAGTGGGTATTGGTGGAGGCGAATTTGATAGTATTGTACAAATTTCACGATATGCAGCTATTGTTTTGCTATTGATATACGGGTTAGCACTTTTCTTCCAACTAAAAACGCATTCTCATATTTTTGAATCAGATGAAAAAATAGAACATGAAGAGCCTAAAATGACCAACAAGGATGCATGGACATTACTTATTCTCGCAACAATCTTGGTAGGGTGGATGGCTGAGGTTTTGGTACATTCAATTGACGAGGCTGCAACAGAATTGAAATTGCCAGCATTATTTATTGGCGTAATTTTACTTCCATTCTTTGGTAACGCTGCAGAACACTTTACTGCTGTTATTGTTGCTGGCAAAAACAAAATGGATTTGTCATTAGCAATTGCTATTGGTTCAAGCGTTCAAATAGCGGTATTTGTAGCCCCATTAATGGTGATATTTGCTTGGATTATGAGTGTAGACCTCTCCTTAGAATTTGGTCCTCTTGAAACCGCTGCAACGTTTATTTCCGTATTAGTCGCTAATTCTATTCTCCGAGACGGAACAACAAATTGGTTCGAAGGCGCAATGTTACTTGCCTGTTATGTCATACTTGGATTGAGTTTCTTGTTGGCCTACTGATTAATTTGAGGGACTTGAATGGGTTACACATCAGATGTCTGGGAAAAAATAGATTCCTGGGGAGGCCCAACTTTTGGTGTAATCCTAGTAATTATCGGCGCGTACCTAATGTTTAGGGGTGCAAAAAAAATCAAAATTCTCTCATTTCTGACCGGTTGTGCGATTGGAAATTTGTCAAGTGCAATAATATACAAAGAAGTTGGAGATTTAATTCCATATCCAGAAAGCGATGTTACAATCGGTATAATACTGGCGTTCGGTTTACTTATGTTCACCGCAGTCAATTTGTTGTCACTTGCAGTAACCGCCTACATTTCGCTGCAAACGATGCTGTTCATAATTTCAATACTCGAATCGCATGGTTATGATTCTGGAACAGAGGTTATGGGCGGTATTCTTGTTGGAATTTCTTTCCTTATCAATCGATATATGCGTAAGAATCTCTACCTATTTGGCTCATCAGCTTTAGGCACCCTATTCGTGATATACGGATATTTCATAATGAATGGTCAAATTCCATCTGACGTAGTGCTAACGGATATGGATGTACAATTAATTGGACTAGCTTTGTTCATAAATGCGGTTCTAATACAAACAAAACTGATGAAAGATGTCAGAGAAAATGAATTCAAAGCAGAGATGCAGGGTGAGGTAGAAAAGCAAAACTATCAACACCAGATAGATAATGATGCATACGGTAGAGGTAGATATCTACAACCAGATATACTAACTCAAGCAGCGTTGGAAGAAAATCAAAACTTTGACTATCTGAGTTATGATTTAAATCGTTCTAGAAGATACTGAACTGTCCTGGAATTGAACCAGGTCTTCCATAAGGCGTGCGCCGTACACTAACAGTTGGGTTGTAGTTCCTTCCACCACTCTGAATAGATGCTTGAAGCCTAAGTGCGACCCGCTAAACGGCAAAGGCACATCCATTCGAGATTTGAATAATGAAATGGGTTAGGTAAAAACCCATGCTTTCAGTATTAGAATGAATAGTAATCCTCAACCGCATCGTTGAATTCTTCTAGGAATTTTGACTCATCGATGGTAGTTACTTTTCCTGATTGCATTACGGGATTACCATCAACCCAAAGGTCGAGACATTGCCCTCCGTTGTAAATCAGGTTCGAGATGTGCCTTTCATTATCCTTGCCAATAGGATTCATTCTGATATCATTTAGATCCCATACAGCCCAGTCTTTACTCTCAGCAGTTGCGATGGCGAATGCTTCTTTTGCAAGCATTGCAGAAGCATCCCAGTGGTCATGCCTTTGAACTAGGCACGCCATTCTGGCTTCATGTGCCATATCTAGTCCGGAACCGCTTGAAGCAGGTCCATCTGTTCCCAATCTAATTTCCACTCCTGCATCTCGGTATGCAGGAATTGAAGCAGTCCCACCACAAGCCAATTTCATATTTGAAGAAGGACAATGAACCAAAGTTGCAGCCCTAGCGGCCATTGTTCTCATCTCAGATTTCTTGACCCAAGAACCGTGAGCACAGATTGTTTTATTCGGAATAAAATAATCAATACTATCTAGATATTCAACTGGATACATTCCATATTTATCATAACATTCAGCAACCTCTTTTCTTGTTTCCGAGATATGGACGTGAAGGTAAGCATCATGTTTTTCTGCAAGTTCTTTACCTCCTAATAGGGTTTCTTCATCGCACGTATATACAGCATGCGTCGCTACTCCATACTGCACCTTGTCTTCTTTTGAATTAGATGCTAATTGCGTATCTAGTAATTTTCTAACGCTACCATTATCGCCTCCTTCTTGCGGCGGCCAGAGTGTTTGTGGTCCGCAAACAACTCCTCTGAGTCCTGCCTCATTTAGTGCTGATACGATAGATTCTGGAAAGTGGTACATGTCACAAGCGAATGTTGAGCCAGTTTTGATCATCTCTAGAGCAGAAGCAAGAGCTCCGATTTTTGCATATTGTTTTGTAAGATTCATTTCAGTAGGAAAAATCGATTTTTGTAACCATTCTTCCAATGGTAAACCATCTGAAAAGTCTCTTGCATTAAGTTGCATTGGCAAATGAGTATGCCAGTTTTGAAACGAACGTGTAATCAGTTTCTTGCTACCATCTAGGTTGTGAATAACGTCCTCGTCCCCATTTGATTCAGACCATGTGCCGTCTGCATGAAGTAGGAAATCACTGAGGTGCGTGCGCTGCTTATCGTCGATAAGTACTGCGTTTGTATAGCGCACAGAGGCCTCGTCCATGTTTAACCCACGAAGCCATTTACTGTGAATCTTGGGGAGAGTAGAGTGAAGCGATTAGGTTAATCCAATCTTCTCCATTATCTTCTTTTGTGATTATCTCAACACCTCTTTCCCAATGGAGTATAAATTTTCTTCTAGCGGCTTCAATTGAATCCATTTTTCCCTCTTTATTTGATAAAAGAACCATCCAAAGAGCTAACTCATTTTTGAATAGGGTTTTTCCTTTTAGGGATTTACCCGAATTAATACTTTCTGGAATAATCTCATCATTGAATTTTGTGGGCACCCATTCGTCTGAAACAGGGCCTTCTCTAATCGATATTCCGAGAGCTAGCCTGGAAATAATATCTTCTGACACACCAATTTTTGTGGCTAATTTCTTGATACGCGAGTGAGTTAATTCAGTACTAACAATTGTAGTGTTATGCAGTTTATTTAATGTCATTTCCTCACCTCAAAAGAACTCTTCCAATCCTGTATGAATCGCTTTAGCTGTTGCCGGACCGGTTTCCTCAAGCAGTATTTGTGAAGCGATACAGTCAGATTCCTTAAGTTCGTCAAATAAACCATCTCCAAGGTCATCACTTGTTGTTAGTACTATTACTTGATGGGATAGTTTAGGGTAGAATCTAGTTACAGACCATTCTTTGTGATCTTTGTCCATTCTTGATACCGGTGTATCAACGACGATCGGTAGAGGAATCCTAGATAACTTACTAATTGCGTATAGCATTGATAATCCGACATGCTGTTTTTCTGTTGCAGATAAATCTCTGTCCAACCAATTTCCATCGTAACCTTCCATCTCGATAAATGGTGAGTAATCTGTTGTAGAAATTTGCACACTCTTTACTGCTTCAGATTTACGACTTAGTAATTTGAATCCTTCAGCAAATCCTTCTTCCAATGGTTTAGACAATGAGTCTCTACGCTTTGCTGCATATTCAAGTATGATTTTTCTGATAACAAGAATTAATTCTAATCGCTTGTTTAATTTTGAATCCGCTTCAGTCAGACTTTGCATGGCTGAAATTTGATTTTCAGTTTCAGTGATTAATGCTTGTAACTTGGCGACTTCACCTTCTTTACTTCGGATTTCTCCTCTACTTTCTCCAATCTTGAGAGAGATTTCTTTGTACTCTTTCGCAATTTTGGCTAGGCCAAGCTTTTCGGATTCAGCAATCATTTCAGCAGTTTTTTTTCTGTAATCTGATAGTGCTATGACACTTTCACCAATCACTTGTTCTGCATTCCCTGATAGATCATTAAACATCATAGCATGATTAATAAGGACGTTTTCAAGGTCGCTTTTACTTAAGAATTGGAACATATCTGGAATACCTAGTTCGTCTTTGGTGAGTTCATCATCGAGTGCGGCCATCAATCTTTTTTCTTCTTTTTTCGCCAGCCTCGGGTCAAGGTTCTTGAGAATTTTATCTAAAATATTTCTTGCAGAATTTGAAATCAGATTAGTTTGAATCAATTCAACAGTATTTTGTATGCCCCAATCATTGATATCGGTTGGTAGGCCTGCAATCATGAATGGTAGCGAGTCCGAAAGCACTCGGATTAATTCCTTTCTCCTGCTATCGAGGTGAGCTGCCGCACGTGCTTGCACCGCTCGAGCATTACCTAGATTTTTTCCTTCTTCATTCCCTTTTGACATAATCATATTATGAAGTTCTGTAGATCTAGAATTCATAATGCTGAACTCTCTCTTCAAAGCCTCTATCTCTGACTTCAGTTGTGATTCTGATGTTCTCGCTTTTTCCAATTCGGCAAACCAATCATCCAGCGCATTCTGGTCTTCTTCAGGAGTCATTTGTTTAGTAGTTGCTTTCATCACCGAATTTAGGTGATAATTTAGCTGTTGAATTGCTTGTTGACCAAGTATGTCATCCAGGCCACTACTAAACTCTTGATTCATTTCTGAGAAATTAAGTTCAGGAAGTTTTTCTCCATCGAATAGGAACCTTTGTGAAACAGCTACAGGAATGAAAGCCTCAATCCATTTCTGAGCCATATTGTGTTTGGATTCACCCACTTCCAGCGTAAGTGGCTTTCCATTAATTCGCACAGTTAATTCCATGTCTACAGAGCCACCTGCTCTTTCAAACCAATAATCTCGTTTAATCATAACGACACCAACACTGGGGTCTTCTAAAGTAAGTTGGACACCTACATTACAATCTTCACCAGTAACTGTTGTATTGTGTGTTCTCTTTAACCAGTCATCAAATTTGAAACCAGGCTTATGGTATCTCTTTTTGATTCCCAATGCCCCATGTAAAACCAAATTAAATGCATCGAGAACTGTAGTTTTACCAACTCCATTTTTCGCTGCGATTATAGTTACATTTCCATCTCCCTTGAGTTGGAAAGTATTGGTTCCAGCGAACCTCTTAAAATTTGTAATTCTCAATTCTTTGTAGAACATGTGAATCACTCGCTAATGTGTGTATCTATGTGCTTGGTTATCTTGGTCAAAATTTTGTGAGGACGAATCATATGTTGGACATTTAACTCCTCTAGGAGGAGGTCGTGAATTAACTGTGCAGTCTCTTCAACCGGCATATCAATTCCACTTTGTGCGATTACTTTCCGGAGTAGTTCCATGTCTATATTTTGACTCATATCTCAACCCCCGCATCCAGTAGTGCCAAATCAGCAATCTCTTCAGCCCATAATTCTTCGATTCTGTGAATCTCTGCTTCTGTTATCAAATTCAACCCTACCCTTTCCTGAACCTCTTTCAACCTTGTCAATAGGTTTTGACGATATTGGTGAGTGTAGGGGCCTACCCCAACAGTTCCATCTCTCTTTACCTGTACGCGTCCTTTACGGTTTCTGCCTTGAACTCGGTTCTCTTCGACATTTCTTTCAGCCAGCAATTGATCTCTGAAATTTGCCAATTCAATAAGCGTCTTTACATCATAGATTTCTTTGTCAGTGTTTATCATTTGATTGAGAGATTTATCTTCAGCTACAACTGTACATGTCCAGCATCCAAATCTACTTCCTGCGCATGTTTGTTGGCTTGCATCATGAATAACTGGGCACTCCCCTCCTGCAGCATCGCGATATAGAATCGAGAGGTCTTGGTTTATGTCAGCGAAAGGATTCGGCATCCCATTAACCCAGTCCATTTTAAGTAGATATTCCCAGACATCTTCAGTAGTCCAGTTTTCGATTGGTCTAATTGTCGATGCGGTTGGAATCAGCCCGTGAGCATGCAAATCTGTATCTCTACGGGTGTGAGAATCCATGGTTTGTTTCCTAGCACTACTCTCGTCAAATCTAGTTCCTAGAAGAAAATGAACTACAGGCTCTTTTCCGATTTTCTCGGTAATGAAGTTTGCAGAAGGTCGAATTTTCATCCTATCTGTGCACCACCTAAATTCTCTTACAGGTGTAGGATAACCGCGACCAATTAGATTGACCCAAAAGGTTTGGTCTACTTCTGGGTGTAACTCTACAACCTCGATAGGCATCTCCATATCTTCAACATAAATTTTCAATCTCTCTATGAATTTCAGTACATGGTCAATTACCGGTGGTGCTTCAACCAGAGTATTGACACAGGTTACGTACACCTTCTTGCGATTACGAATCCGAGGAGGCAATTGTTCCATTGTTTCCAAGAGAAGCATGGTGAGAGCAGTACTGTCTTTGCCACCGCTTAGGCCTACCACCCAGGGCACATCCCCGGTTTCCTTGTAGAGTGCTGCAAGGTCGACCATAATCTCCCGTAACGCTACTAGTCCATAAGGATCGCTGAAACTCAGATTTTTTTTTCTTTGCGAGATTTAATAGATCATGGCTACATGGGATTGATATGAACCTGTCCAGCGTTGGCTTCAAGGAGAGGTACAAGAGACGTACAGGTTTCGATTTATTACAGGAATTTTACATACCTGCCTTGGAAAATTCTTCAACCTACGACCGGATTGCAGGATATTTTAGTTCAGCAGTTTTAACAGAAGCAAGCTCCGGTTTTGCAAAATTTTGTACAACAGAGAATGTGCGCGCTCCAAACCCAAAATTTAGGCTGATTGTAGGCGCGAGATTAAACGAAGAAGATGAAAACACTATCTTACACTTGGAAGACCCAGAAACTCAGATTTCTGAATCGTTAATGGCGAAGATAGACCTAATGCGAGACGAAGAAGATTATGATTTTTCAAAAGACAGAATTTCAGGCCTAGCTTGGATGATCGAAAATAACTTACTTGAAATCAAAGTGGGTATAAGATTCGACCCTGATTCGGGGAGAATACATCAACACAACGAAGCAGAATTTCATTCCAAACTAGGGATAATGTCAGACGGAACCAACAAAATATCATTTGAAGGTTCAGTCAACGAAACTAAGAGAGGGTGGGTCGCAAATTATGAATCCCTTGTAGTCTTCAGGTCATGGATGAAAGAGGAAAACAGAGTAGGTCACCACCAGGAGGATTTCGATGAGTTATGGGATTCAAATGGACTCAATTCAGATTTGGGCGTAGGAATATATTCATTCTCAGAAGCAGCAAAGAAAAAATTGTTAGAAAAATTCCCTCCTAGGAAACCCCAAGATAATGAAATTGATTGGGCAAAAAAACGTAGAGAATATTTGCATCAAGCATCACGGCTAGGTCAGAAATGGAAGAATAGAAAGAGAGAGGAACGACCAATAATCCCAAAATCCATACCAACCCCTCCGCCAAATGATAAATGGAGCCATCAAATAGATGCTATGAATTGGTTTTTAGATAAAGATCACGCTAATGGTGTTGGAATATTCCAAATGGCGACAGGTTCTGGAAAGACTAGAACATCCATTTCAACGGTTAAGGAAGCTATTTCAAGAGGCATAGTAAACAAAGTAATATTTTGCGTACCAAAAACCTTGGAAGAACAATGGGCGAAAGAACTATCTGAGCATTACCCCGAAAGAGGTGGAACTTTTTGGTGGCGTTCAGGTAGAGATGACCATTTAACCTTCTTCAATCTCAACATAAAGGGCTCGGTTATGATTGTTAGTCACTACTTTATTCCGGATTTAGTAGAATATGCAAACAAAAAGCGTAGAGATGTTGGTAACACAATTATCGTTGTAGACGAGATGCATCATCTAGGTTCTGATAAGTATAGTGAAATTGGTTTGGATGACTCAGAATCGAAAGTTAGGTTTTTGCCAAATATGTTTGATCCATTTTTATTGAGACTGGGATTAAGTGCAACACCTTGGTCAGAATACGATGATGGTAGAAACCAAATGATTGTGGATAACTTCGTTAACTTAGAAATCAAAATTTCAGACATTGGTGATGATTGGAAAACACATTTTAAGAAAGAGAAGTTAGTGTTTTACTTTGGATTGGAAGACGGAATCAAGAAAGGAATATTATGTGAATTTGATTATGTTCCGCTTGATTATACTCCGTCTGCAGAAGACTTTCAGAAAAGGAAAGATGCATTCAGGAAAATACCGCCCAATGTTCCAAAACACATGAAAAGTAAAATGGGGATGATTTTAGCAGCTCAGGTATTCAAATCATCCCGTGAAAAAATCCCTCCTTTCAATACATGGTTAGAAAAAAAGGGTAATCTAGAACGTTGCATCTTGTTCGTTTCTGACAAAGAATTTGGTAGAGATTTGACAAGTCATTTAGCTAAAAACCACAGTATTTTCGAGTTTAGAGAATTTTTCCAAGGAGAAGATATGCATACCTTGAAGAAATTTGCAAATGGAGGCCTAGATCTCTTGATTGCTTGCCATAGGATATCAGAAGGAGTGGATATCAAGACTGTAGATACTGTAGTTTTATTTAGTTCTAATTCCAGTAAATTAGAAACTATTCAAAGAATAGGCAGGGCTTTGAGAATTAGCCCAGATAATCCAGCGAAAAAAGCATTGGTTGTAGATTTTATTTATGCTGATGGGGATGAATCAGCAGATGTTCAAAGGAAAAATTGGTTAACAAAACTATCAAAATCTAGGAGAAAATAATATGTCTGAAAATAATTTGAAAAATAGAATTGAAAGAACAATTAAGTTAGTAGCGAAACAGAAAAATATTACTGAAGAGGCTGCAAATACTATAATAAATTTAGTGAATATAGTAAGGGAAGATGGCGCAATAGATGACGATTCACTTCTATCTTTCTTTGAGTTAGTTGGTGAATAAGAATGGTGAGAGATAAGATCAAAATTCTAAAGATGTCGTGGGAAAATATACGTAATTTCGAATGCTTAGAGTTACCCAGTTCCAATGACAAGTTTAGTAATAATACATCATTAGTACAAATTCAAAATGGGTATGGTAAAACCACAACCTTGTATCTCTTGAGATCAATTTTTACATCCAGGCCCATTGACAAACAATACATCAAAACAGGATACAGGTATCGATTCCCTCACAAGAAATGGGGAGGAGATTCAGATTCCGCATCAAAGTTTCATGTTGAATTTGATATTAATGGTGAATTTTGTAGAATAGGTATAGAAATTGATCATAAAAATATGAGTCAAAAATTCACTACTTTTAGAGATAAATTAGGAGGGCAAGTTGATGGTTGGAACCCTCCTCATATTTTTAAGAGATTATTTCAAGGTAAAGACGACTTTGCGGAATTGTTCATACTTGATGGAGAACTAGCAAAAGAACTTAATCGTTCTACTGGATCTGAAGTTGTGAATAATTCAATTAAACAAGTAACAAATTTGGCAGGACTATATTCTCTTGTAGGTTCAGGTGGAACGACAGGGCAAATCAATCGGGTTAAACAGGAAAGGTTGTCTGACTTAATTGGAGGAGGTGAAGCCAGAGGTACAAGATTAAAATCAACCCTAGAAACAGTACAAAAATTGATCAAAGATAGGGCGGAAAAACTGAAAGAAACGAACCTAATAATTGACGAAATTACTGACCAATTAAGTTCTATGAACACCCAAAAAGCCGATTTAGACAAGAAAATGGCTCAAAACATAGCCGATATAAAAGAAGCTAAGGATGATTTCGAAAAATCTGAAAGAGATCTTGAGAAAATTTCACTTTCGGTATTGGATAGAATATTTGAACCAGCCTTTTCATTTCCAAACTGGAATGAAGTTCAAAATTTCCATGCTTCTCAAGTCAAAGCAAAACTGCCTAGAAGTGTTGGAAGAACATGGTTTAAAGAATTAGTATCTATGGAGAAATGTATCTGTGGGCGTGATTGGGAAGAGCATTCCAAAGAATATGTTGAAAGTCATTTAGAAGATTATCTCGAAGATAAACTTATGACATATGTAAAAGAAATGCAGGATGCTGTCCATGAACATTCTTCATCAGTTAATTTAGGTAGCGAAATAGCCAGAATAACTACAAAGCAACGACAGAAAATTGAAAATCAACAACGATTAGACGATCTAAGGAATCAAGCACCTAAAGAAGATAGGGACGAGTATTCGAGATTAGATCAAGAAATTGGTGGCCTAAAAGAGAGGCTTGAAGACTTTATTCTAATAAGAGATGAAATATCTTCAGAAAAAATGGAATTTATTCGAGAAAAGAATTTAGATACAGATTTGTACAATAGTGATGGCACTATAACTCACGATGCTACAAAACTTAGGAGATTGACAAATTTATCCTGCTTGCGAAGAGCAGAGACAAGTATAATAGATGAATTGGCAAAAATAGGTGGCGCAGCAAATATTGCCAAAGGAGCTGATTTAATACATGAAATTATTTCTGATGTACTTACAAAGATTGGAGAAGAAATAAGGATTGCATTACAATTTCAAATGAATAAATCTATCGATAGAATGGTCGGTGCTGGATTAGATGGGGGATTAGATGTGAAAATTACTCCTTCCGGGCTGCAATATTTCAACCCAGCAGGAGATTTACAATCTGGTGTTAATATGGCAGCGGAATTAGGAGGTTCATACGCTTTTATTTCAGCACTTTATGAATACGCTGAGGTTTCGATACCTCTGGTTTTGGATACTCCATTGGCAGGTTTTGGACAAGGTATGTCTGCTGCATGGACAGAATTAGTGCCTCCAACATTTGATCAAGTGATTGCTTTGATAAATTCAAATGAAATGATATCATTGAAGGGTTGGTTTGAAACTAACGACATAGATTGCTATTTGATCAGACGTAACGATGAAGATATCCGCACGGCTTCTCCTCAGACTGGAAAAATGATTGTTGACACTGACAAAGATAATTTTTCAAATTATGAATCTGATGTTTTGAATAAGGGGGCGAATCAATGAGTGGTAACATTGGAGGAACTAGGCGCTTTCATTTATCAGATGAGGCAAGGGATTATTTTGAGCGAATTGGTGTGGAAAGAAATAAAGGAAATTCAAAATCCGGAATGTTTTCAGCTTACGTTGAACCATACTACCTCTGCTTGTTAATGGGATTAGTAAAGAACACAAGGAAAGAGCCAACAGCTATGACTAAAGATATGGTAAGTACATGGAAATCCTCTGCTAAACAATATGAAAAAGAAATCTCAGGTATCATCTTTTACAAATTTTGTTTAGACAAAGGGATTTCTCATGAAGATGATAGAATTCTCAAGTTAATGGAGAAATTTTTTGCAATTAATAGAACGGAAGTTTATGAAAAAGAAGCATTTGTTATGATGAACAAGTATGCACAGGGAGGTTTTGAATATATTCGTGAGAATTTAGGTAAAGTAGAACAACTTGCGGATTTATTAGTATGGTATCTCAAAGAATTGGAGGACTTTTCTGTTGGTGAGTAATAGAATTAGAAGAGAGATTTTCGGTAATGATGAGTATACTGGGAAAATCCCATGGAGGTTAAAGATTGGTCGAGATTATCTCCCTGGTGCGATAGAAAAAGTCCTGCAACAAGAAGACACAGAAGATCGAAAAGAATGGATTATTAATGCCAAGCATTGGCTAAAAAATCGTTCTAGCGGCTCATCAATTAGTAAGGATGAGATTAAAATTCGAAAAAAAGAATTAGGAAAACTATTGACTGAATACAATCGATATTATTCAGAAGGAGACATTATTCCATTTTAATTAAAACATCTTATCAGCTAAATCCATCAACTCAATTTCTAAATCCTCTTCAAATAAACTATTGATTCCTCTAACGTAATCGTTGCATTCCGTCCAAACTTCATCCACCAATGATTTGAAGAAAGTCTTAGGTAGTGATCTTTCATTGTATAGTTGCGAGTATCTTTCCTTGAATCCAATTAAACATCCTATCGCTATTTTTGCTCTCCATTCTAGATACATGCTACCTTGTTCATCAAAATATTCAGGAAGTAATGCATGCCTAGATGGTTTTGCTAAATCGTTTTCAAATGAAAAATCAACTTTGTGCGAGATGTGAGCCCCTCCTTTTTCTCGAATCGTTGGAATTATGTGTACAACTTTACTCAAATTATGCCATCTTTCCATACGCTCATCACGGTCTAATTCTATTTGTCCGAATCTTGCTGACAATAAAGAAGCGTTCCATTTTCCTTGACAATTTTTGATAAACTTTTCAATAGAAACCATTTTCTTCTTTTCTCTTACATTTTTGATATTATACAAATAGTGTAGGCCATAAACAGAACTTCGTGTCATTGCGAATACTCCCAATGGAAGCGATTGGTGGTTCTTATCCCCGTAACCATCAAGCGACCATCTTGCAATTTGGTCTGCTTGCATTGATGCTGCTAGTACATCAGAACCGATTCTTGCTAATTCGCGTGCCTCACCAGAGAGTGCATCAGAATATGCTAAATGATGCAAATACTCAGATAATATCGCTGCACAATTTTCAGCAATTGTGATCAATCCCATAACTCTTGTAATTGTAATTGGTTTGTATATCTTGTGACAAGGGAAAATTAGTATCAGACGTAATCTCTTGATGGATTAACGCTTATTGCAACAGTCTTTTTTGATACAGAATGGTATTTCGGGTCCTCAACAATCTCAGGATGTTGATTCTTGAATGCTGTAGCATCGAATGCGAAACTCTCTTTCCTTTTCCAGGTACATATACCTTCAATTCCATCGTTATCTCCACAGAGTTTCTTAATTTCTAATTCTCTAAGAATAATTTCAACTTCAACTTCTTCCTTTTCCATTACAAGTTGGATGTATTCTTTGTGTTTATCTTCTAACATTTTAGTCCTAGGTATTGATCCGTCTACTATATTGTCATGTGTAGCTTTGTCTGCAGTGTATTTGTCTTTTGCTGCTTTTTCTTCAAGATGTAGTTTAGGGAATTTCTTTGCTTTAGTATCAAGATCTTCAGTTTTGAATTTACCACCTATCGATTTTTTTGTACAAAACGAGTCATAAATTGCTTTGTTCGCTGGACTGCTGTCTCTGAAAATTGTAGCTGTGAATGATGGTGAACCTCCTCCTCTCACAGTCACTTTGGTGATTCCATCGATTCCACCCTTATGCTTTGCAGTTTCTAATTTCAGGTATTCTTTGATTGTGTTGGCTTTGAAATCAATTTCGTAGATTTTGTAACGCAAATTTTTCAATTCGGAGTGAAGCAATTCAATTCTGGCTTTGTCTTTGTTTTCTAACTTGATAATATTTCCATTTGATGGAGATTTAGCAAATGCTCTAACGTCTCCAAGCATTGGTCCAATTATGTTGTCATATCTGGCAGCTTCTTTTTTCACATCCTCAAGTTGTGATTCAGTTAGTCTAAACCATTCTCTTCTGATTCTAAATTGGGCAAAGTGCTTGTGAAGATGTCTTTCAACGAAGAAAGGCGCTTCAGAATGGAACGAATGAATATCAACTACCAATCTAGGGTTACCAACTTGATGATCTCTCTCAATTCTATCCTTTACAGTTCTCTCTTTTGAGACCATACCGATTTTGTAATAATCGCTTGGTCCTGTAATGTCATCAACATCATTCAATATGTATACATGTCCTTCATCTAATTTCATTATAACCACCACTTGTTATGTCCGCAATTTGCGGGATCATGAATACCATGGAAACATGCCTGACATTGATTTATATTTGTCCTATATTTATATTTTAATTTGAGAATATTCTTGGGGAAAAATCCTTGATTTTTCGGTGGAGGGCCTCTTAGAATTATTTCTTCTTCCATATTTTCAGCATCAAATTCTTCTTCAGATTCCAATGAGATTTCGTCTTCATCATACTTGAAGACATAATGATTTACAGAACTGGGTGTAGTTAACTCAAACTCATCAACATCAATTTTAGAATTTTCCAAGTCTAATTGAGTTGGCTTGTTAGACAAAATCAACGTCTGGTTATTCAGTTCTCTCAACTCTTCCATTGTGTAGGACTGTTTGAATAGTTCATCATCACCTACACTAAACAAGTTTCCAGATGTGATTGTTATCTCGATAGAAGTTATGCCATGAGTCTTAGTTGATGTTTGGAATAGTTGTTTAAGGTAATTAAAACCAATTCCATTTCTAGGTCCTTTCGTATGTTTGCTCCTTCTTTCAGGTCTTAGTTTTCCGTTTGAATCACGGTACATAATTGAAATTGACTTAGGCTTTGCTTCATTAGGAATCGAATCTGCATTAATTACAATCGATGCTTGGTTTAATCCTTCCAAATTATCAGTGGAAATGTCTGAAATCTCAATTGACCCTGAGAAGAATTCCGGATTTATAGGTGAAAAGAAACCTTGTCCAGGAGCAGAAACTACGTCAGTAGTTTCACCATTTTTGAAATTCCAGGCTAGTTCTGGCTCAACTAAGTTACCTGTTCTACTGTAATCATGTATAGCCCAAGACATCCATGAATAGATGTGTTCTTCAATGAGAGTGGATTTTCCAGCGTCCATGATTGTGTTCCATGCTTCAATATCTAGGCCATCTATCGGTCTACAAGGCTTTAGAATTTCTAAAAACCGACTAACCATATCACTATCATCGGTTTCGATATTTGATTTTGAAAGTCTGTATGTTAATGGGAAAAGGGATAATATTTGCTTGAACATTACAGCATTGAAAATTCTAGAATCCTTCTTTTTCCCCTTAGTACCTCCCTTACCCCACCTATCATTTACATCTGAATCTTTGTAAGAAACTCCTGTTTTAGGATCAGTATTTGATGTGATTTTCCATGCTTGGAAATAATTATGCAACACCCTTACAAAGTCTCTTTCTGAAGCAGCTAGTTTAGGAAATTGGGAAACCCAAGGGGCACAATGAGCAATCCAATCGTAAGCATCAATTGCTTTTTTGTTTACCTCGTCCTTTTTCTTTCCGAAAAACAAGATTTTGTCATGCATCGGTCCATTTCTATTTAGATTTAGCAAAGCTCCTACTCTGTATGCGATTCTGTTTGCATTCCTTCTAGAATAGATATTCTGCCATTTCTCATCGTATTCTTCGATATTATCGGTAAATGATTCTGGCACTTCTCCAAAATCATCTTTCTCAATATGACTTGCAAGTCTTAATACGTATCTGAGGTGCAACTTATGCAATTTCATGATTTCATTACTTTGCACATTTATCTCAGCGAAAAGTCTCCCTCCGCCACCTTTATAATTTGAATCTACAACTACAAATGGGATTAGCAGTGCGTTAGCCTCAGGATTTAGTCTTGTAGAGCGTATTCTGTGCTGTCCATCAACTAGATCGATTGGCCTGTAATCAATACCTTTAGAGAAATTAACGTCTGTATGAGTCTTCTTAATGAAATCAATCTTTTGTAAATCAATTACTAATTTACTGAAATCTTGTTCTTTCTTAATCATAACAGAGCCGTTTTCCTGCGAATCCTTGGACAGAGCCAGAATTACGGGATTTACTATTGTTGGATTACTTGACAGGAATTGTTCGATGTTCTCAATCCTTTCAAATTCTAAGGCTCTTTGATAGACGTCAGTCACATCATCATTGATAGTTCTCTTAGCAATCTCGAGAGAATTTGTTGCAGCAGGTAAAGCCGGAACACGACAAATAGCATCTGCGATACCGAGTGAAATTACACCAAAATAATGTGTATATCCCGATTGATTGAACTCGGTCACTATAATTTCGTGTCTACCCCAGTCTTCTTTTGTTACATCATATTCATGACTTGATGCCCAATATGATTTTTCTTTGTCTTCTTCCGTTGGATTAGATTGTAACGCTTTGCTAATAATGCCGAAGTCTGCTAGTACCTTTGGCATTATGTGGCTATCTTCCAACTTACAGATGTGTTCTAATCCATCTCTGTGATATCTACAATTTTCTATTATATCCATTCAATCATCTCCTTATCATGGTAGCCCGAGTATGATTCTTCCATCATCCTTTATCTTGAGTATTTTGACATCAATGCCCTGCCCAACAGCATATAGTGCATTGAAAAACTCAGGATTAATATCTGAAAGATGAGAGGTTGACAGCAAACCTTTCTGTGCTTTTGGAACTATTTCCACAAGAAGGCTATGGGTTCTTCCATCGTTTTGTAAGTGACTTAGAACGGTACGGTTCTGCAAAATCATACCAACTGTGAAATTGGTACAAGAATTCTGTTCACAACTATCAAGATCAGTCTCTTTGATGAAGGTGGTATTGTTATCATCTAGTCTGTTGATAGGATTCAATTGCATCTCCATTTCCCTACCTTGATTGCCAAAACGAATTTCTTTCAAATGTTCTAGCCTAATTGAAGATTTACCACTCCATGGCTCATTAATAGTTAATGACAGGCCATTAGGTCTGATTATGCGAGTTTCAACCTCGCCATCCCAATTGGTAATTTTTAGTAAAAGCCTAGGTCCTCTAATGAATGAGAGTAATTTCCCGCCAACGATTGAAATATCGATTGATTGAACTTTTTCTCTAGTAAATTCTAGGGGAATGGAAACGAAGTCTCCAGCAATGAATTGCCCACCGTCATAAGTGACTTTGTCATACCTCCCAAAAATCTCAATTGTTTTTGTTATTTGTGACAATTGGCTTTCAGGTAGTTCTTGAGACCCAGCTTGTAACATATCTATTGCTTGATGTAATTTTTTTGTTTTGCATACATGACGCATTTTCTTCACTTCTTGCGAAGGGGTACATTTTGGATGTGCAAGAACAACCATTGGAAAAACATCTAATTCAGCATTACCAGTAAGTGATCGTAACCACCGCGACAAATGTTTGACCTTGTTTTGTATATGGGGCAATACTGGTTTGTGGCTGTCAGAATCTACGAGTTTCTTTTGGGCAACATCTTCATTGTGTTTGATTATCTCCCAACCCCAATTTTTGGTTTCTATACCAATTACACCGCGAGTGGTTACGATTATGCAATCAATCTCTCCTGCACCACGGCGTCGGTCTGGATCCAAGATTCTAATTCCTTGAAATACTTTTATTACGTTAGGGTGACATTTCGCAAACTCTGCAACATCATCCTCAGCAGAGAATGCTTTGATTTCTCTAGGTGCTCCCTCAGTATTCCTCGCAGTTATCGTGTTTTGATACCAATTCCATCGTTGATTTAGTTTATTTATCATATACAATCGCCTTTGCTACAATTAATAATGGATTAACTGACATATAAAGAAAGGAACTTCTAATGTCATCAACCAGTTGTCGGTATTTGTTTACTCTTTCTCGACAATTTTCAACATCTCGAAGGTCTTCTCATCGTGACCCCAAAGTACCTTTCCTGGTTCAAGGAACATGAAGTATTTGGTTTGAAAATCGGTTCCTAAGTCTGGATGCTCGTCTTCCAAAATTATTCTAATCCTGTCACTATATCCACCAAGGGTTCCTGTACAAGCCTTACCTTTGATTCCATCAACCAATACTGGGTGCATTTGTTCAAAAAAATTGACCGTTTTCGGCAAGTCTTCATCGAATGGATGGACATCATTTTCTATCATCAAACTGTTCTCTGTCGCTGGTATTGTATTCATTTCATTTTGTTC
>MDTE01159231.1_pt1 | contig 21101 bp, 17 predicted proteins | sample 811231 | NCBI WGS metagenome assembly MDTE01 (sample SAMN05326651, study PRJNA326480) | marine metagenome | isolation source: seawater | place: Indian Ocean: Red Sea | collected 2010
ATTCATCATCCACGCGTCCGTTCGTCATGGGTGAGGACGAGAGAGAGACGTGGGAGTGGGAGTATGGACACGTCGCTGGAGCGTGCGATATCGCGCACGGGCGAGTGGACGGAAAGACGAAGATCGTGACGTGTGGGGCGGACAGTTTGGTGTGCGTGCGAGACGGAGAGACCAAGGAGCCGGAGACGACGTTCGACGAACATGAGGATTGCGTCAACGCGTTGGCGATGTCGCCGTGCGGGACGAGGGTGGCAACGGCGAGTGGGGATTACAGCGTGAAGACGTTTTCGTTGGAAACGAAGGCGTTTGAAGGGAACGTGACGAGATTTACGCTACCCGTGCACGCCATCGCGTGGAGCGCGGACGGCAAGTACGTCGCCGCGGGTGGGGAGGACACCGACATTAAAGTCATCAAGATGGAGGATAAGTCGGTACAAAATGTGCTCGCGTGTCCGAGAAGTAAGTGCATCAAGAGCTTGGCGTTCGATCCACGCGGAGATTTTTTGGCGGCAACGGATGACAACGGTACGGTTTTTACATGGGTGCTCAGACCTCAAAGCGATGATGAGGAACAAGGGGACGTCAAGTTCTACGCCACGGAGGCACCGACAGCGACTGGAGACTCGCCGCTTTTGAACATCGTCGCATGGAGACCGGACGGTCAGATCTTAGCCGTTCCAGGTCGTGAGAACAACGTCACGTTTTTTGAACGCAGTTCTTTCAAGACGATCGAGTGGGAACTGAAGGGTCACACGGACGCGATTTCTCTCATCCGTTGGTCGCCGAATGGCAAATATCTCGTCACTGCGAGTGCAGACAAAACTGTCATAGTTTGGGATGTCAAGAAGAAGCTCGCAATCGCAAAGATGACTGACGCGCCGGAGCTCGTGTGCGGTGCTTCTTTCAGTTCTTCTGAGAACACCTTGGCGCTCATCACCGGTAACGGTGAATGGACTGAATGGAAGGATGTGGTGCCTTCCAAGTACGCCTCCCCTACGGCGGCAGTCTCGCCGTCGGAGATCGATTTCATGAGCGCAGTGGAGGAAAAGAGTGCGGAAGATTTTCTTGACACTGAGGTGGACGCTATGGATGATGATCTCGAAGAAGAAGATGACTTTGTGGAATACGACGATGACGCCAAAGGACATCGTCAAAGTCTCTCAAAACAACAAATCGTTCATGTGGAGGCTGGTCCGAAGCCGCAAGCGGCGTTCCAAACCGGATGCGTTGCGCCAGTTCCGGGAAGTAGTAGACGATTCCTTTCATACACCATGACTGGTTCGTTGGTGAGCATTACGGAGGGAGAGTTTAAAACGGTAGAGTTCCAATTCCATGATACTTCTAGAATGGGAAGGATTGCCCCCATCACGGACTACAACGGGTACACGATGGGTTTTGTTGGAGAGGCGGGGTGCGTGCTCGCGAGCCCAATGAAGGAATCCGAAAGCGAAAGCACGCTTTACTTTCACCCTTATGAAAGTTGGACGAATGAAGGGGAATGGGAGATTACGATGCCAGCCGGGGAAGATATTCTCTCGGTCGCTTCGGGATCTTCCTGGGTTGCTGCAGTGACGTCGAAGCGTTACCTGCGAATTTACTCACTCGGCGGTGCCCAGAGGCAAATCATTTCTCTCGAAGGCGCACCAGTATCGATTACCGGAAAAGATGACTGTTTGGCCGTCGTGTGGCATGAAGCTGCGCCGATTGGTCCGGCACCAGGTGACCAAGTGCTCGCTTATGCTATGTACAACATGCGATACTCAACGCAACTCGCTCGTGGTCGAGTGGCGCTCTCTTCTCAGTCAACTCTGACCTATCTTGGTTTCTCCGAAGATGGTATGTTGTTGACAAATGATAGTGCCGGCACGGTGCGCGTGCGAACCGATGCGTTCGGTGGTTCTTGGACGCCCATCTTCCGCTCCTCCGCCGCCCGGGCCACAGACGGTAAGCACCACTGGGTCGTTTCAGCATCTGCGTCTACCTTGTATTGCATTATCACGAAGACGAGTGCTGGACCGACCACAAGTCCGAGTCCCGTTGTTCATCACTTGCCGTTATCTCTACCGATCATCACCCCGGAGCAGTCAGTTGGTGACTTGGAGGACGAAGTGGCGACGGCAAACCTTGGAGTGGCAGTTGCACAGACGGCCGGTGAAGACACTCGATTGGCTATGGCTTCGAGTGAAAAGGCTGCCATCAAACTCTTCCATACCGCATGCAAGAGTGGAAAGCTCGCTCGCGCCGCAGACATTGCCGAAACATTCCGGCAGCCGAACAGCTTGCGAGCTGTTCTCAAACTTCCCGCTGTCGCGCGTCACTCTGCGCTTGTTAGGCGAATCAACGATCTCATCGAGACGACCATCGATCCAGAGCCAACTCAGCTGACTCAGGGATACACGCAAACGGAGGCTTATACGCCGGCACCGGCTGTGCGACCCTCAGCGGTGCCCAAGGGTAACCCCTTCGCTCGCAAGAGTGAGGCGTCGCCCGTCGTGAACGCAAACGATGAAAACAAGGATACGAACGAACGAGAAGCGAAAAGAGACGGTGATGCGACGCCGACGCCATCGAAAGCTAAGAAAACGAAAGTAGCTGCGAATCCGTTCGCGAGATGAGGTTGGTTTAATATCAAATCAATTATTGAAAACAGCTAGCCCGTTTGTTCACTCGTTTACTCCTCCTTCGCCTCGTCCGCCGCATCCTCCTTCTTCTGCACGGTCGGCATAACCGGCTTGTTCTTATCATCGTACTTTCTGTCCAAGTAAATCTCAATCCCGATGAAATAGCCCGCAGTGAGCACCAAGAACTGCCACACCTCAATGTCACCGAAGACGGGATCTCTGATCGACAGCGCCTGGGCTTGTTCAGGGAACGTCGCTTGGAGCGCGGTGGACGCAAGCACACCTCCGAGGACCGCAGTCGACGCAAACATTTCGCGCACACCTCTGGTCTTCGAGTCTTCACCCTGCGCCGAAGACTTGACCTCTTTGGCGCGCGCAACGACGGACGCTCGGATAACGCGCCCGGTTCGCTTCACCGAACTCGTCTTCGCGGTGAAAGACGCGGAGACCGAGGACAAGGACGACGCGGCGAGAGACGAACCAATCATGATCACAATAGCAATTTCCGACCGTCGGGGAACCGCAGGAGCGTGAGTGGCGTCGGCGTCGCACCTGATGAGTCTGGTCTATCTTTCACCTCAAGCCTTGAAGATTTTCTTCGAGGGGGCTAAATGACCGTACACGACTCACCAAAGTATCCTCCACACATGGATCCTTTCTCAGTGAGACGAAGTCTTCCAGCCGAGAAGTCGTCGCGTGGAGCCTCAGACATTTTCGCGTCGTCGTCGCCAGTACTTCGAAGCCGACGTCACCGGCAGTCGCGATTTATTTAGAATCATCGTAGCGACGCAACGGTCACCTCCAGAGCGCTGACAACACTCGGCGGTGACACTTGGCTGCACAACGAAAAATATTTTTCGTCTCGGCTGAAAGTTGTGTGACCGAATGTATGTCGTATGGGCGGCTGAGAGTTTGCACAGCACACGTAACTATTTCAGTTAAATGCTCGCAGGCGACTTTGCAATTAAAAGCGTCCGATCCCAGAAGTATCGGGACCGGTGAAAATGTAATTAATAATCACATGAAAATAATTAATTATTCCATTACCACAGTATCCGGAATCCCAGAGAACGGGTCATGTGCAGCCTTGAGACAGTGACTAAGGATCTGCTACTGATGGTGAACGACATCATTGTGCCTAGAGCGTCGGAGATGCTCATTCTTGGGCGGATGTCGACAGCATCTCGATGCATGGTCAGTAAATTATTATTTTTAATTCAATATGCGCGCTGTGTACTAAATGCTCGTAGGTACACCTCGCGCGCGTCACAATAAATTAACTGACGTAAGTAGTGTGCGTATGCTTGATTGAGCACACGAACTACTTTTGGAATGTCGAAATGTACAATTATTTTGCATCATGGAATTATGCACACAATTAATTCACGACTCAGCCTGATAACTTTCTAGCTGAAGTGAAGTTATAGCGTCAGTGAAGAGGTGTGCATTCAGGAGATGCAAGAGAACAATGTTCTGAATGAAGTGCATCGTCCATTAACAACTTCACTTGTCAAGATGTGCTCACAAGGGTCGAATATATTCTAGATTTATTACATCGAATTAATTAAATCCATTTCTTCAAACTAGCGTCGTTGTCGCCTGAATGCGAAGGAGCGCTTCGATACTTGTTCATCGCTGTGTGCGCATTTGCCTCGTCGTTTGTGCCGAACGAATTCCTGTCGTTTCTCCGTTTCGGGCCGACGCGCTTCGAATAGAATATGATAATATTTTAATTAGACGCGCTGCAGTTTTAGCGATATCAAATGTACAAATAACAAGGTTGCCCACTAGGCGTGGCGTGGTTAGCGCCTTCATTTCTTACTTATGGCGTTTGCGACCTTCTCAGAGAACGTCGAAAACCGCTTCAGGTCTGCCGCTAGTATGGACTCAACGAGCGGCGAAACTGCTGACCCAAAGGGTACAAGCGGAGCGGGGACTTCGTAGCTAATCTCCATCTCCAGCTTTGTTCCGTTCGGCGCCTTGCTAAAGTTGACCGAGCCTTTGTTCTTCAGTCCTTCAAGTGACTCCCAGGAGATCTGCTCGTACTTGACGGGTTCTAAGTCTTGCGCGAGCCAGGAGAACTCGAAGTGCTGTCCAAATTGGTCCGTCGATAGCGTCCACTTGGTTTTCGTTTTGTCTTCCGGCAGATACGAGACAGAGGAGATCCAAGGCATCCAGTTCGGAATCCTAGTCCGATCTTGCCACAGTTCCCAAGCCACCTGAATCGGCACCGGCGCTACCACGCTCGCCTTGTTTTTCACCCACCCGCCCTCCATGCGGGCGCTCGATCCATTGGTCGCCCACCCGCGGTGACCGCCGCTTCTTCTGCGTCGCTGTCGAGACTCAACACCCTGTTTACGCGTCCCGATCGTCGTTCCCACGTTGAATCTACGCGCGGATGCGGTCGCCATCGTCATCGTCGTCTCCGCGCGCGCGTGTGCGGACCCACGTCTCACTCACGCGTTCGTTCGTTCGGTTGGTGCGCTCCCTCAGATTCCTCACTCGTCCGCGGGCGAGTCCGAGCGTGAGAGCGCCGATCGAAGAGAACGAGTGCGAAAGCGAGATTCGGTCGCGTGTGGATCTCGTGCGATGGGTGGACGCGATGAAGGCGACGAAGTCGTGCTTCACCGCTGCCAGTGCGTGTCCGCGGTCGCGGGGGCAAAGACGCAGGGTGAGGTGTGTGTGCGGTCGCAAACGGTGACGTGGACGCCGTTAGACGCTGAAAATCTCACCGGGGTGAAAAAGATAACTTTACTCTCCGTCACCGCGCATCAGAGAAATAAACCGGGAAGCGCAACGGCGAGTCTCAGGCTGGTACCTGATAATGATGCCAAGAGGGCGCTCGTGCTGATGTTTTCGGCGGAGAGCGATAGGGATGGTTTAAGTGAAGCTATTAAAGCTCAGATCAGGAAATTAGAAGAAGAGATGAAAGGGGTACCGAGCGAGGCAGAGCTAACGGCGAGGCGCGAGCTGCTGCAAACAAACGCAGAGATTTTGGCTCTCTACGAAGAGACCGTCAAGGCTGGAGTGATCAGTGATGAGGATTTTTGGGAGGCACGTAGGAACTTATTCACGGACGTAGTGGCACGTAAAGCGACGGGCCAGAAACGTGGGATAGAGAATGCGCTTGATGCTGACTTGAAAGGCGCTCGTGATGGGATGTCAGATACGGTGACGTGCAACTTGACGAATGAGAAAATGCACAGAATCTTTGCGGAGAGACCTGCTGTCCGTCAAGCATTTTTGGACAACGTGCCGAAAAAGATGACAGAACGTGAGTTTTGGACTAGATTCCTTCGCTCAGAATATTTCAAGCAGATGAGAGCGGGAGCGCCGCCGCAAGGTGAAGAAGAGGCTGCTGATTTAGCACTGTTTTCGCGCAAACCTCCTGATGTCGAGACTGTCAAAGCGCAAATAAAAAGAATTGAGCCGACAGTCAACTTGAAAGCGGGTTTAGATGATGAACTTGGCGAAGGTTACGGGTTATTGAGAGATGGATCTCGAGATGTACGGCGTCCAGCAGAAGCTGGTCCACTTCCTGAGGTCTTCTCCGAGCTCAATCACCACGCCGCTGTGGTCCTTCGAGGTCAACCCCGAGCGAATATAGTAGATGCGCGAACAGCTGCGATAGCAGCTCGAGATCACGAAAAAAGTGTCGAGGGCGCGCAAATAGGCGTTGAGGCGCCAAATTACTTGATTGACGATTTGGCTGGAAAAGAGGTAACCCGGCCAACGAAAGAGCTTAAAATCCGCGATTCACACCAGTATTTCTCATCAGTAGCGGCTGAGGCTTCAGCTGGAAAACCCTCAAAAACGAAAGCATTGATTGAACCGTTCCAAGACGCAGTCAGATCGGCTCTTGAACCGCTTCAACAGGTAGACAAGAAGCAAAAGCGTGTATTGCAGCCCGATGTCGCGTCACAAGTACTCAGAGACGTGACCCAGTCACTCGCCAAGGTTGAAGACCTGAGCGCACAGTTTGCCTCTCATCAGAGTTTTACTAGTGCAGAAGACGCCGCTGCGTTTCCTGAGGACGTGGATGTTCAATTGAAGCGAAGTGCCGCCACTGGCGGGGAACTTTTGAAACAGTTCTGGATGGCAACACCAATGATCACATCAGTGAGGTGGGAGAAAGCGACCAAAGTGAGCAAATCCATCGAAGTCCTCTACGACAGACTTGAGAGCCTCAAAGGTTCACTGTCCTCCACGCATCGGCACATCGCCTCGCAACGTCTTCGGCCACTCCTTGGCGCTTTCGACAGCGCCCTGACGTTTTTCGACGATGAAAAAGCTCGTCGCCCTCAGGCTTACGCGGACTTTGAAAAGTCGTCACAAAAAAATTGATTTAGCCATTCGAATTCGATTCGAATTAGACTCACTAGGAAACGAAATCAGAATAGTTATCTCACGTAGAGGCGCCGCCTTCAGAGAGTAGGGCTGATGCCAGCAGCCGCACTTTTAGTCGCGTGCCCGGGCCGTAACGAATACTGAGATCGCTCATTCGCTTCTAGACGTCTCGATCGAATGTTTCGACGCGCCATCAACGCCGCTCGATGCGCGCGCGTACCGGCATTACGTAGGATTTTAGCGAAGCACGAAGTGAGCGCCGTCGAGGAAGCCGGTGGGCTTTCTTCCTTCGGAGCCTCCGCGAGTGGGCGCTCCATCGATGGATACGGGCGAAGATTCATTTCATCGACCGCGGCTACCTCGAATGCGTTATACGGTTCGATGCTGGTGGAGCGTATACCGGTGGTGATCCCCGAAGCCCCAGAGTGGGAGAGAGAGTACAAAGAGTGGTCGCAGGCGAGACGCGACAAATTCAAAGTCAAACTTCCCGATCAAATAGTCGAAGCAAAGGGCTTATTAGAAAACCTCCCAGATTTTGAGCCGGCTTCTCGAGAAACTGAGGCCGATCAGACGGGAGACAGGAGCACCATTCATCGAAAGCTCGCAGAGTTCCTTTTCCTCGTCGTCAAGGACAAGGATGGAAACTGGGGATTTCCGAAATGTGAGCACAGTGAGGGAGAAACGATGCGTCAAACTGCGGAACGTTCACTGAAAGATTTTGCGGGGGATTCATTAGAGTGTTGGGTCGTTGGGAACGCTCCCCAAGGTCACTATAAGGAGGCGAACGGCACGACATTTTATTATCGTGGGTCTTACCTTGAGGGTGAATTGGCGTTGCAGGGAGGTTATACCGACCATCTCTGGCTGACGAAAGAAGAGCTCGGTGAGTTTTTTGATGCAGATCACCACGATTTGCTAAAAAAAATGCTTTAGAAGTACGTCGCAGTCGCTAGTATAGCATGCAATACATTTAGTACAAGTGAGAATTCACAAACAGTCGCCAATCTATCTAACATTTGATACAAAGAAGCGCAAAAGCTGATACCGACCGGTATCGTCACGCCGTAGGGGCCGTCCACTGAGTTTTGTTTGTCAACTTGTTGTGGTAGTACGGTCTTCCGAGTTTGTCGTAATACATCACCCAACCCGCAGCGATGGCGGGCTGTCCCGCGGCACCGGACGGTTCCGTCTTCACAGGTTCCTCCTCACTATCCGAAACCTCTTCCCCCGCCGCTCTTCGCCTCTCACGTTCCTCTTTTCGCATCTTCGCCTTCGCGTACGCCTTCGCGTCTCTCGCCATCTTCCTAAAGTCGGGTTCCTTTCTCAGCGATATCTGCGGCGGCTCGATGATGAAACACTCTCGCGGCCAGCGATTCGCCCAATCAACGCTTCCATTCATGCAGAACGCCGCCTGATGACCCTCGACACCGCATATGTTACATCCGTGGATGCTCGAGCCCTGCGGCCGGCGGAGTTTGTGGTGCTTCTCCATGATTCCACCTTCTCACCGCCTGCGAGCACGTTTTCCGACGATTGTTCGGTTCGCGCGAGCGTGCGCGCGGCAAAAACGTATCCTTCACCGCCTCGCGCGCCTCAGTTCGACGACCGCGCCTCTCGCGTCCGCCTCTGTCGCGACGGGGGCGAATCTGCTCGAATTCTTACCCCGCCTAGGGTTGTGACCCAGGATGGTTTTTCGAGCGAGGTCGAGGTCGAGGTCGAGGTCGCGCGCGATGGCACCGACGTCCGCCTCTCTGCGGCGCGCCAGTGTGTGAGAAATGGTGAACGTAAGTGAACGATCGCGAGAACGAAATAACGCGTCGTCGTTTGCCGCGTCGTCTCGTCGGCGTCGACGGCGTCTCGGCGCGCGACGCGCTCGAAGCATCGCACGCTTTAGGGCTCTCGCGAAGATCGCGCGCAGAGACTGACCGAGGATGATGACCGTTTCGCGATCGAATAGGTGCCGAAATCGAAGAAGACCTACTGCAAGGGGTGCAAGAAGCACGCCCAGCACAAGGTGACGCAGTACAAGACTGGCAAGGCGAGCCTCTACGCGCAAGGTACGTGTGATGTGAGACGTGCGATGGCACCGTGAAAACCCTACGAGACCGCGTTCGAACCGATCGGGGGTCTCTTGTGGACCCGTCGACGTCAAATGGACGTAAACTCGACGACGAGGGCGTGTCATGTGTTATTACTCCTCGTTATCCGCTCCCGTACTGACCGAAGCCGTGTTCACCGCACACAGGGAAGCGTCGTTACGATCGCAAGCAGTCGGGTTACGGTGGCCAAACCAAGCCGGTTTTCCACAAGAAAGCTAAGACTACGAAGAAGATTGTCCTTCGTTTGGCGTGCGTGACGTGCAAGGCAGTGCACATGCACCCGATCAAGCGCTGCAAGACGTTCGAGATTGGTGGTGATAAGAAGAAGAACAAGACTTCTGCTTACTAAGCCGGAAGGCGCTTAGCTCGTAGTTGCGTTCTTTCTTAGTGGTGGCGTCGGATAGATGAGGTCGAGGGCGTTCATGTGGGCGAACGCGTGTTGTAATGCTCGAGACATCTCATAATCAAATTCTTTTCCCAAGTTCGCAGTCGCGCGTCGAGAACCTCGCGCGTACGCGTCCCGCTTCAACCTCTCGCCGCGACTCTGGCGAGGCGAGAGGCCAACACCATGCCGACTGTAGATGTTTCCTCACACACCGCCGCGTCGTCGGGAAGTGTCAGGCATGGCGAAGTACCAGCCGATTCATCACGCAAAGTCGGATGATTCCGATCTGCAACGAGCGAGTCCGAACCAAGATGCGCTCGACGGCGAGAAGCCGACGCATCTTTGGACGAGCGCGCGGGTGGTGGGAATCATCTTGTTTTACTGCGCCATCGGAAGTTCTCTGAGCGTGCTGAACAAGGTGGCCGTGACTTACATTCCAGCACCTAACTTTATCCTATTCTGTCAATTTTTTGCAACCGCCGTGATGCTCATCATCGCGCACAGTTTGAAATTGGTGGAAGTGGAACCTCTGACGAAGGAAATTGCGATTGCGTTCATCCCGCTAACGGTGAGCTTCTTCGCGCTGTTGTTGGCTGGGATGGAAGTGATGCAACGTGCACCATTAGAAACGTTCATTGCGGTGAAATCGCTGACTCCGGTGGTGTTCTCACTGAATGAGTACCTGTTCCTTGGCAGAGCTTTGCCGACGTCGAAGTCTGCGCTCGCATTGACAGGGATCGTCGTCGGAGCGATCATGTACGTCAACTTGGATATCTTCTCTTCACTTAGCGCGTACGGATTCTGCATGCTTTTCATAATCGCTGCTGTTTCGGAGGGTTTGATCGCAAAGCACACAATCGACAAGATCAAGCTGAACAACTGGTCGAGGTCGTTCAACATTAACGTACTGAGTGCTCCGTTGGCACTCGCCCTGTTCACGGTGTCCGGTGAAGCTGTGACCCTGAAGGAGACCGAAGTTACTAGCAAAGCGTTGTATGTTTTGGCTGCGACGTGTTTCATGGGATTGGGGATGAGCTTCTCGACGATGTGGATTCGCGAGACGCTCTCTGCCACCTCTGTCTCTGTGGTGGCAACTTGCAACAAGTTCCTCTCAGAGCTTGTGAATTGGGTAATCTGGGACAAACACACGACGATCGAGGGCACATATGCAATCTTGCTCATTATGACTTGCGGTATCTTCTACGAGCAGGCGCCGCTTCGCGTTCCTGGACAGGGATACACCCGCGAGAACATTTGTCCGTGCTTGCCAAGGAGCTGGGTTGGTGGCAAGAAGAGCGAAGCCGGTGCACTTGATTCCGCGATGTCTACCGATAGGGTACCTCTGATACAAAAGTCGTGAAATAGTAGAGCTAGCTTTGTAGAACAAAACAAACGATTTAGAAAAAATGTACCTCAAATTGAAAACTCTAGTAAAGACAAAAATTGGATTCTAATCGACGCATCGAGCTCATTGTCTTGTTTCTAATCCACATCATCGCATCATCGTCCTTCACTTGATGGAGATCTGCTTTGCGGTTGGAGTTGAAGTTTCTTGCTTGCCGAAGATCATCGTGAGCGTGCCGTCATCGAACGACGCCTCAAGCTTGCTGAAGTCCGTGTTACTCGGCATGCGCATTTGTCTCTGGGAGTACTCCATCGTATCACGACGTTCGGCCCTAAAAAGTGATGAAAGTCACGCGTGTTAGTGTTCGAAACGCGAGCGACGCGGTGGTCGATGTTTCCTACCTGTGGTACTTGTACCCTTCATCTTCCCACTTTTTCGTGTCCTTCTTCGTCGCGCTGATTCGAACAATCTGACCGTCAATTTCAACATTGATGTCTTCCTTTTTCATGCCCGGAAGATCGGCGCGCAAGACGTACGACTTGTCGTCTTCGAGAACATCAACCGGGATGACGCGGAGTCCGCTAGTCAGCGGCGCGAGAGAGCCGCTCGTGCCCGGCGTGCGCGTCACCATCGGCATGAAAGGGTTTCCCTGAGGAGCGAGATGAAAGTTGGAGAAAAACTAACGCGCATTTGACCGCGTGATTTCGACGCAGTCAGTCTCTTCTTCTTGCAGACATCTCGACGACGAGACGAGACGAGACGAGATGAGAATGTCAAACACGACGTTCCAGCCGCGCAAAAGCGCTCGCGCGACCCTTACGCACGTCATCTGCGTCACGGAAAATATCGCGGAAAAAGGTGTCGGCGTGTCTCGCCATCTTTTCCATCAAGCATCGCTTCGTCAGTCTCACAAAGCTCTCGTTCCGTCCGGGACCCCAATCGCCAACCGCCACGGTGGCAAAATCAAGTTCACGCGTCCACGCGTCTCGACGCGCGAGCGCACCGGCGTCGAAAGTGCCATGATGCCTGGCTGAATTTCTGTTTCGCTGTTTGATTTGCGTGGAGTTGGTCGTTCACGTTCGCAAAGTCGTTCGCTCCGCGTGCGTCGTTATGCGGTCTCGTTCTCGGGTTGGTTGCCTCCTCGGTGAAGTGTTTTGATTTTGAGTACGGTATTAAGTAAACGACTACTCTACTCTAAACGTATCATTTTGTACAAAAATGTAATGAGAAAATAATAAAAAATATGATTTGTCGATGAATCTGAACTTTCCATTCACGAAGAGTGCGCGTCTACTCCGCCGCGCTCTTCGGTTTGAAAATTTCGGCAGTGACGAGGCCGCCCATCACGATGAGAGCTCCGCCGAGATAGCCCATAGGACCGAGGAATTCACCCAGGCAGATGGCGCTGAACAAAGCGGCGAAGAGAGGTTCTCCGGCGAGAATGACTGAGCTTTCGGAAGCCGAGACGGTTTCTTGTCCCTTGGCCTGCGTCAAATCGGCGACGCAACCCGGAATGATGGCGCTGAAAGCAATTAGGGCCCAAACCTTCCAGTTTTGCCAGTCTGCCCACGGAATGGAAGCTCCGATGGCACCAGAACTGTACGCGTACACATCAGAGAGCGCCCACGCTCCGTACATCACTCCGAGGAAGGCATTCTTCCAAATTTGTAAACCTTGGCCGGAGAAACCCTGCTTGGCGAACGAGCCGATGCGATAAATGTACATGGAGTAAGACGCCGCGCCAGCGAGCGCGAGCCAGTCACCGAGGTTAAAGCCACCGCCGAGTTCAGCCGCAGCGGCACCTCCGTCCATGCCCAGAACCGCGACGCCGACAAAGGCGAGCGCACATCCCAACCACGTCATCGTCGACACTCGATCGCCTCCCAAGCTCGCGACGAAGGGCGTAAACGCGATGGAAGCTTGCGTGAAAAAGCTCACTCTCGTGGCGTCCGTGAATAAAAGAGCGACGTTGCACAAACCTTGATTCCCGAGGTTCCAAAACGCCAACTCCGCCGCGCTTCGCCAAAACGCCGGTCCAGTCTTATCCCCCGGACCTCCCGTCGAGTTCTTCGACGCGAGCATCGGCGCGAAACAGAGCACCGTCATCAATCCTCGAACACCGCCGAGAACCCCCGCCGTGGGCGCCCCTTGCGACTCAAACACTAATTTCAGCGTCACCGTCAGCGTCCCATACGCCATGGCGACGAACACGAGCAATAATCTCCCCATCGCCACCGACCCCGTCGCGTCGCCCTCCTCCTCCTCCTCGCTCCCCGCCCCCAACACCGCCCTCGCGCGAACCTCTCGCCCTCGTCCCACGGTTTCACCCACCACCACCGACCGCATCACGCGCGTCATCCCATTCACCACCACCACCGGTTCCTCTCCTCCTCGTCGCGTCCCCATCGCGCGCGCCGTCGTCCCGCGCGCGCGTCCCGCGCCCTCTCGCGTCCGCCTCGTCCCCGCCCCCCGTCGCCGTCTCCCCGTCCCCGTCTTCACCGTCGTCGCCGTCATCGCCGTCATCGCGCTCGTCGTCGTCGTCATCATTCCTCTCTCTCTCTCTCTCTCTCGCTCTCTCCGACTTCCGCGCGTCTCGACGTCACGTCATTCATTCCACGGTCACAGTCATTCAAACCGCCCCACTCACCCAGTCTCGTCGCGTCTCGTCGGTCGTCCTCCACCGCGCACGCGTGGACACACAGAGAGAGGGACACATTGACCGATCATGACTCGTGGAAAAACAGAGAGCGCGAGAGACAGAGACATTGACCGATCATGACTCGACGACGATGCACGTCTCGGGAGGGTCGCGTCGTGCACTTTTTTCCACGAGTCGTGATCGGTCAATGTGTGTGTCCCTCTCGCTCGCTCTCGGTGCGTTGACCGACGGTTGGGAGATAGATGTGATTGCTCGAAGGACGGAGGGAAGGAAGGAAGGAACGGAAGGAAGGAGGGCGCGATTTCTCGACGGTGGACGATGCGCGATCGATCGCATTGATTTATTCGCGTCGGGAATCTCATCTCGCGTTCGCGCATTCGCGCGTTCGCGCATTCATTCATTCGCGCATTCATTCCTTTCGACGCGCGTCATCCATCATGGCGGTGGATTCGGACAGCGAGGAACCGAGGACGCCGACGAAGGCGATCGGGGAGGAGGTGTCGTTGAGAACGAGCGAGGAGGGGTCGAATAACGGGGACGATGGGTCGACGAAGCGACGCGCGGCGTTTCATCTCGCGTTCGGTCGTGGGTTATTGGACGAGAGTCGCGCGGCGTCCATGACGAGACGAGGCGCCGTCGGGGTGGCCGATTCCACCCATCAGCGAAGTTTGGAGGATGCGTTGAACCAGCTGGCGCAGGTATTTCGAGAGTGTAAGCGAGAGAAAGCGAATGATGAATTGGTGGAGATGGCTATGAAGGAGTTGGATAAGATGCACGCGAAGATGCCCGAATATTTGAGGATTCCGGCGCGGTCAACGCTTCAGCGGCGACTCGCGGAACAGGCGAGAAACTTGGCGGATCGGGTGGTCGAGCGACAGGAGATGGCGAAAAACTTACCGGAAGGGATCGTGCGTGGGATTGAATCCGTGCTTAAATCGTTCGATGAGAGCGATTCGCCCATGATGAAGACGATTGAGGGCATGAACACCGTCGCGTCGTTGGGAGCGTTGAAGCAGCGTCTGGATCGAGTGCGAGGGACGTCCAAAACCGGCATCACGACGTTTGAAGATAAGGCGACGCACTGCAAAAATCTTGCGAACAATCTCATTAAAATTTCAGAAAATGATACCAAGGTGATCATGCATTCGCAATACATTGGCGCGCAGATGCACTTGCTCGATCCGAACGCCAACGACGAGTTGACGAGGATGACCCACGACCCAAAGTGCTCGGACGCCGGCTACCTTTGGCGAGCGATTCGTGCGTTCTCGGAGGCTTTGTTTGAACAGAAATCGGTATCATCGTTCATTCAGCGAGCGTTACCTCATTCCCTCAGAAAGGAGGCTCGCGACTCGCTCACCGCGCGCATACAAAAAGAAGGAGCTCACGAATATCTCGTTTGTCGAGTGCAACTGATACCGGCCCTCGTGATTTCTGCGTACGCGTCGATGGACAATCTGAACGTGCAGCGCGTGCACAGCCTATTCAAGCAAAGCGCCCAGAAAGCGCTTCCGGATAGCGCATCATTTTTGGAGTTGCAAGGATTCGTGCACACTTCTCCTGAAATAGACGTCGTGAAACGCGCCACCATAGATCAGATCAAACGCTTGCGCAACGAAGGTATCGAGTTCAACTCAGGCATCACGATTGAGGAAGCTAGCGCGATCGAAAAAGGCGTCAACGAGAGGAAACGCGTGTCAAAAGGTAACGATGCGTCGAAAGCTGACGATCAGCCGCAAGGGACGGTGTTCTCCCGTCTTGGTGAAGCCGGAGTTCGAAGAACCGCTTCTGAAACGCTCAAGCCCACGAAGCCTAAGGTTACAAAACCGTCTACGAGTGTACGGAAATCACCGCCCCAGACGACGAAAAAGGCGACCATCAAAATCGAGCAGCCGTTCTCTCGTCGGTGCGAAATCTGTGAGCAGGATGTCAAAGGTGTTGATGAGAAACAACTAGAAAACAACTGGAAGATGCACTTGAAATCCAAGGCGCACGCGAAGTCACTGTTGGGCCCGGAACCAGATCCCAACGAGCCGCCCAGAGACCCAGCCTTAGAGTCGTTTTCAGCGGCAGATCAAGCATACGCAGTCATGATAGAAGTGCCTCCGCCGCCGAGCGCACCCGCTTTGAAGACTGTTAAAGTACCGCCGCCTCCCCAAAAGTTTGGTACGGGCACGAGTCAACATCAAAAATCAAATACGCTTAGTGACCACAAGCAGAATTTCATTAAAAAACGATTGCAAGAGGTCGATTCTGCTCAGAAACACGGTAAACGGCGACGACTTGATGAGTACATTGATAAACCCGAGCCTCGACCTTACAAGCGGGTGCTGTACTGCAAATACTTCGAACGAGGCAAGTGTTGGAACGGCGATGAATGTAAATTTCGTCACGGACGAATGCCAGATTCTCCATGTGATAGTTTCGGCTGATATGTTGCTTAAAAACACTCACAAATTATCGATACAATTCAAACCAAAGATGAAGAATACTGCTGCTTGCGCGTATAGGAAAATAGAATATGCAAACAATTCATGACGAAAGATTCCCCAAGTCGCACAAAACGCAAAAAATAGTCCCATAAAGAGCTCCTTTGCGTAAATCGTTTTCGCTGGCGTGTGTGAACGAGGTTTAGAGATCAAGCGCGCCTTTTCAACCTTTTGCGCGACCCATTTACCCAGTTTTGTCGTCACGACCCACTCGTTTGCGCTGCTCAACGAAAGTAGTCCAGAAACCATGGCTGATAACTTGACAATCGTCATCGCGTTCTCGAAAAGAACGTAAGGAATTGCGTACCACAGTCCACCTGGCGTAAAAATGCATGTAGATAAAGTCACTAGGATCGGGGCGTAAACGAGCGCCCAGTACGGGATCACCACCTCGGGACATGTGGCGCATACTGGAATGAGGAGCAGGTAGAAGAAAAATGACACGAAATGCGTCGCGAACATTCTCGTGCCAAAGAAGAACAAATTCAAATACACTTTGCTCGCGAACGGTATGTCCGAATTGATGATTGATCGAAAAGCCTCCTTCCATAGCGTGACCGGGCCTGCAGACCACCTGTGCTGTTGCTTACGATACGCGGCGTACACGCTTGGGATCTCATTCAGGCACGTGATCTCGTCTAGAAAGATGAAACGCCAACCTCGCAAGTGCGCTCTCAAACTGAGATCCAAATCCTCAACCGTGCTACGATGGCTCCAACCACCCGCATCTTCGATACAGCTTTTGCGCCAGACGCAAGCCGTCCCGTTATTGTTGAAAAATAATCCGGCGCAAAACCGAGCATATTGCTCACAGCGAATGTGATAGTTGAGCGATATGGTTTGAACGCGCGTCAGTACGTTCTCTGTCGCGTTGGTAAACGTCCATCTGGCCTGCACGAAACCAACGTGTGGATTTGCTACAAGAAATGGTACCGTTTTGAGGAGGAAATCTGGGTCCGGAGAAAAATCTGCGTCGAAAACAGCGATATATTCATAGAGACCGAGATCGCCCATCGCATCCGCCATGGCTCCCGCTTTGTATCCAGTTCGATTACTTCTCCACCGATATTGCGTCTGTATCCCTTGTTCTCGACAAAGCTCTAATGATTCTTCGATGATAGCTCTCGTTTCCGGGCACGTTGAGTCATCGAGGACCTGGATCAAAAGCTTCGATCTGGGCCATTGCATCTCTCGAGCACATTCAATGACATGCGCACAAACATCTGTTTCGTTGAACATCGGTAACTGCACACAGACCGTCGGGTATTTTGCTTCGTGTCCCTCGAGTTTAATATGATTGAATCGTTCTAACGCGTTTTTCCGCGTGAAATATCGCCACCACACCGTAACGTAGACGTGGAAAAGTCGGTCGGCGGCGACGAGACATGAAAGGAGACTAAGACATCCGACCGCGATTTGCAGTACTGGAGACACAAAAGAGATGCGGAATCGAGCGATGTTATCACCCCAAATACTTGCATGCTGCTTCATGACTGGACCGCGCTCGCGAAAAAGTTTCTGCAACGACTCAGTACCGCCGCCTACTTTTGTGACAGCATGTCGAGTGAGGTGCATCGTTTGAGGATGGCTCAAAACGCCCAAAAGGACGCACGTGAAGACGAAAGATAGCAAAAACGTTCTCCACGATGATCCTTTACTGGCTTGACTCATCATCTTACGCGCGCGGAGGAGTGTGGTCTTGTTCATCCGAGGTTGTTGGTTTTGGCCAAGACGAACCTCGTGAGTACAATCTCGATTTAGTCTGATATAACTACATTCTCTGGCTAACAGAGATGGCTATTATTGTTGGACGAGCGCTACATGATTGAGACGTCTCATGAATGCTAGTCATCATACTCAGTTCTTCTTGATGAGGTGCTTGTTAAGGTACCGCGCGACGGTGAACCCCATGAATCTCTCTCCATCCGCGAGTCCGAGAAGTTTGCCCAACTCCGCGTTTGCGATGATATATCTTCTATTGATCGGGTCCATCAAGTTCTTTTCTCTGAAATACGACCAGATTTTGGTGGTCAAATCCTTACGGTTGATTTCCTTCACGCCGCCCAGAAAACGTCTGAGTTGCGGAGAGCATTCATACATGAGAAGGAGACCGCCGGCGGCCTTTCGCTTTTTCTGCTCCTGTCGAAGATCATTCATTTGTTCTTCAGTCAATGGAACATGCGCCGCCATCTCACGCTCGTAACGTTCCTTATCGGCGACTGCCATGGCGTCGTACTTGTTCCTGGTAGGGTCCGACATCGATCTCCACTCGGCGCCGAGCTGGCGCGCAATGTCCGGGAACGACAAATCCGGTTTCTGCTTCTTGATCTCAGGTCTTCTTACACCCACGAAGCACATGTACGGCCCTTTCGGCCCCTTTGGTCTCGTCGGGTCTACAATTTCCTTTGTCTTGCCGCGTCCTTTCTTCTTGCCTCCTTTCTTCTTGGCGTCGACTTGCGCCTTCCTCTTGTTTCTCGTGTGCGCGTCTCGAAGGAAGTGCTCCACCTACACGCATCACGACGACATCGTTCCGTCAGTCCGCGCGTCTCTCGCATCGTGTTTCCCACCCCGCGTCTGAACGGACGCGCGAATGCACGCGAATGCCGCGCGAGGGAACGCGCATTCGCGCGCATGCATTCGCGCGCGAATGCGCGAATGCGCGCGCGCACGCGTGATCGCTCCCACCCGCGCGCTCCCCCCCCTCCGTCGCGCGCGTCCACGATTCCTTCAAAGCCGTGCGTCCACGATCCCTCCCATCATCCCTCCCCATCGTCCCTCTCATCGCATCGTCGTCGTCGTCGTTCTTCGCGCACCGTTAATCGAATGAAATCCGTGTGTTCCCCCAAGTCGCGCTTGAGTCCCTCCTCGAGCTGTCGCTGGAGAATCTTCACCGTGCACTTCTCCAGATCCGCGGACTCGATGATGCCGGGAATTCTTCGCGTGATCTCCGTCCGCACCGCGAGCGACATTTGGTCGGCGTCCATGGCGACTCGCGTCGTCGACGATGCCATTCGCGTCGATGTGTGGCATTCGCGATTCATTCGAGGCGTCGTCCCCCTGCGCTCTGGGTCGGGACTCTCGGATGGACCGCTCGGCGGCGGAACGGGCGCCGCGTTGAGCGTGAAGAATGAAAGAATGAAACAATTTTCGAAAATACAAGTACGCATCAGTCGTGGTGCACACAAAAAATATGGAGCGGGGTCACGCGCCGAAGGTTTCGTACGCGCGCACGTGCTCGGGGTCGACGACGACGGCGCCGCACTCCCAAGGAATGTCTCCGAGGTCGATGGACTCGCGGAGTTTGAGATCGTAGACGATGTTGCGTCGACGAGGTTGAAGCGCGGGGACTTGAATGCCGGATAATACGTCCACGTGCGAGGCGGGGGCGAACCAAGGATGGGTCAAGACGGCGGAGAGGCCGCCGACGTGGCCGAGACGCTTGGTCTCGTCTTCGTGAAGCAACGCTCGGACGATGGAGGCGGTCTCTATGTCGAACCAGGTCGGAAACGTCATGGTATCGTTTCTATGTCGCACCAAACGTCGATAGAGCTCCTGCCGAGAGTCTTTGTCCGCGCCGAAAGGCGTGCCTCCGCTGCATAGCTCGTAAATCAAAATCCCGAGCGCCCAGAAATCAGCCTCGAATCGACACCCGTTGTGATTGAACACCTCCGGCGACATGTACTGCGCGGTGCCGCAGACGGTGTACGCGCGCTCGTTTCCGACCAACTTCTTCGACATGCCAAAGTCGGCGAGACGCACGCATCCGTTCGTGTCCAGCAAGATGTTCTCGGGCTTCAAGTCTCGGTAGACGTACCCGCACTGGTGCATGTAATCGATGGCGAGCGCGCACTGCGACGTGTACATTTTCGCGTCGTGCAGCGTCGGCAAACCGTGATAATTCATCGCTTGAAATAAATCACCGCACGGCGCGTATTCCAACACCAAGAACAACGCCCATTGATCCTGATACGCGTGCAAAAGCTTGTCGATGAACGGTCCATCGTTGATGTCTTCGTGCACGCGTCGCTCGAGCACGGCGTGACGCATCTCGCCGACGTCGATGAGCTTTTGCTTGCGCATCACCTTGAACGCGACGAGTTGATCGGTGAGACGATACTTTGCCAAGTACACAGTCCCACACAACCCCCGTCCGAGCTCGCGAAGGATGATGAAATCTCTAAAAGTCGCCCCCTTCATCGTCGCCGGATCCGGCACGCCCTCGGCGTAATCCGCCTCGACGAAGTCGCTCCCCAAGTTACCTCTCTGTTCCTCTCGCGTCTTCGGTCGCTCTCGCTGCTTGGCGCGCTCTTGACCACCGATGTGCGATAAGGGCAACGTTTCCATTTGCCCTCGCCCGAGTTCACGCAGATCCACCGCGCTCGCCGCGCTTCTAAGATGGGACCCGCGCTCGCCGACGCCGACGACGGTGGTGGCGGACGCCGCGCTTCCGTCGCTCACGTCTCGCATGGTCATGTCGATGCTCGATTCGCTCCGTTTCATCGATGGGTTGCTCATATCGAACTCGAACGCCTGCGTCAAATCCTTCTCCGTCGCCTGTCGCAACAGACTCCCGCTCCCGCTCCCGTCCTCGCCGCTCCTCGGCGGTTGTTGGCGCGCGTCTCTCTTGAGCACCGAGTTCATTCTCCTCGGCGACGACAACGCGGGTGAAAACGGACGACGCGTCCCCAACGCCCCGAACCTTCCGTGCTCGATCTCACCGTTCCCCGGACTCGACGACGGCGTCAACGCCAATCGTCGCATCGCCGCCAACTCTCTCGCGCGCGCCGCGCCGCCTCGCGTCCTCGCGCCCTCGCGTTCGTCCCCGCCCCGCGCGTCCTCCACCCCCCGCGGCGGTCCATCGTCGTCCATCATCGTTTTCCCCGTTCGCCCCTCTCTCACCTCACACGTCGTCGTCGTCGTCGTCGTCGTCATCGTCGCTCCACTCCTCCTCGTCGACCCTTCGCGCGCGTCGCCGTCGCCGTCGCCCTTTCCCGCCGTTCCCGCCGTCCCCGCCCTCCCCCCCGTCGTCCTCCTCGCGCCTCCCCCCCCCACCGACGACGTCGACATCGACATCACCGACGTCGACGTCGACGCGTCGCCTCCTCCTCCATCCTCCGTCGTCGTCCCCTCGTCGTCCGTCGCCTCGCATCCTTCTC
>MDTE01148778.1_pt1 | contig 21100 bp, 16 predicted proteins | sample 811231 | NCBI WGS metagenome assembly MDTE01 (sample SAMN05326651, study PRJNA326480) | marine metagenome | isolation source: seawater | place: Indian Ocean: Red Sea | collected 2010
CGTCAATGATAAAAGGATCGTAGTTTCGTCCCAGTTCGCCACCTCTTCCTGGGGGACCAAAGTTGGGGTCTGTAATATCACCAATTTGGACAAAAGGAGGCACTTGTGTATGGAGGCCTCCTTTCTGCTGCCAACTCAGCACTGCCCCAAAGCCCGGTGGCCTGAAATCGCGCGTTGGAATCGCGCCGCTCATGAGATTAAGATCGCTTTGCCCGTGCGCGTTAGAATAACAGTACATTGATCGGACAATCGAAAACTTATCCGCACAACTCGCCATGTGCGGCAGAAGCTCTCCGAGCATCGTTCCCGGAACGTTGGTCTGCGTCGGTTGCAGAACTCCGCGAATTTCACTTGGTGCATCTGGCTTCAGGTCATACATATCGATATGACTTGGGCCACCTTGCAGCCAGACAAAGATGCAGTTCACTCGCTTGCGTGTCTTGGCCTCTGCAACCCGTTCACTTGCCAACTGCCCGGCCAGCGAAAGCCCCAACGGAGAAATCGCCCCAGCGCGCACAAAAGCCCGCCGAGACAAGGTGCAATCTCTCACGTCACTTCGCCGGGACATAACAGGAGCACCTTTGATTTACACGTCGAGCACACATCGCAGCTAGCAGGTGACTTGGACCAGCAGACTTAGAGCCTGACACTCTATAACACAAGCCTCATTTGCATCAACACCCGCCTATGTTACAAAATGTGCCTCCCCGCAGGCACAAACCATATCCCTCCCGTGCCCTGTTGTCATGACCGCACCGGTTCTCAATTTCACCGTCTGGCTCGTCGAAGTCACGCAATCCGGCAAATCACGGACGCCGATGGTGTTCCTTTCTTTATCTGCCGCGCAAGCCTACGCTGCCTCGTTGCGTTTCGGACAGAAAAAGATACGCCAGGCCACAGCACAAATCATCGACACCGTGGTGGAAGACACCACGAACTAACCGTGCTCATCGAGAGCACTTTTGGTGGTATCAGGGCCGTAAGGTTGGCCCCGTAACGCCGCGTCGAGCGCCGCCTCAGAAGCGATCGAGAAACGCTCGACATTCTGGCAACCCAGCCGCATGGAGGGTGAATTAAAGAGCCACAGTGCGTCAATATCGGCTTCAGCCATGCTATTGCGGAGGGCCAATAAACGGGCGCACACGCGTTCCAAACGCTGCTCGATGGCACGCAGATCTTGCTCACCGAACTTTTCAGTCTTCTGAGTTTGCTTTCCCACGAGTTCACATCCTCTTCGCAGATCTAGCGATGGATGAACCGGACCAAGCACAGGGATACTCTAGCGAGATAAGTGGTAAGGACAAGCGGTCAAAACATCCCCGAACAATACCGCACTTTTATTAAAATGCTTATAATTTAATAACCTGGACATTCCCGCACGGGATAGGCAAGGGGCGGGTGATTGGATGGCCAGTCGGAAACGGAATACGCGCTACCCACCCAGACCAGCAAGATCGTTGTGATACCCCGCAACAAACGTACAGTCAGGACAAGCCCAATGAGCAAAAAGCGAGCAAAATCTAAAACTGATGCAGGGTCACGCGGTGTAGGCCGACCAGCAACACATCCAGAAGGTATCACGCGCATCGTCTCGGCAACCCTGCCCAGCGAACAAGTCAAAGACCTCGATCTGATCGCTGATCAGAAAGGACGTAGTCGTTCTGAGATCATTTCACAGGCTTGCCGACAATACCTGGTTTCAAGCAAGAACCGCAAACTTCATCGTTAACATGGTAAACATCAGCTGCAACAGGCAGCTGTTCTCAGCAACGATAAAACGCATCCTGCCGTCAACAAGGCTCTGAAGCCCGCGCGAACTCTCGACAGCAGGATCCGCGATCCGCCCGCTGCACCAGCCGAGGCTTTCATCTTTCATTGCCGCAATGAGTCCACCAGGAGACTAACGACAATGCGCCAGCGGTCTTTTTGTGGATGTCCCAACAGAGTTCCCGGCAGTGCACTTCCGTGGCGTGCGACACAACTCGATCGCTCCCACAAAAAGCAGGAATGCTCAATAATGAGGTGGCTTTTCATCCAGGGGATCTTGATCGCGACTACTATTCTCCAGCAGCCATTGAATCTGCATCTCAGCATTCCTGGAATGCTTCAGCAGTGCATCAAAATCCAAGCGTAGTTGACTGAGCGCTCCGTTGAGTTCGCCCAACAATTGTTCCTGGTGAGCCACCGTTTCCTCGAGCCGAACCAGTCGCTCCCTATCCACATCACGAAGTGTGTTCATCTGCCCAGCCTCCTTCTCTTCCTGGCGGGACACTTCAGTAGCCAGCGTTCCCCCCTGCCACGCTCATATTTGTTCGTTTCCCCGCCCAGGCACCCCACAGCGCTATCATCGGAAACGCAATGAGAACAGGTCGGCGTGTTGAATTTCAAAGTGCAAACGTACCGGCTTTCCTTCCCAGCGCGACAAATCGGCATTTTGCTGCCAGACAACACGCTGTTCGATCTGATCCCCCACAAGAGGGCGGCAGTCTGCCAGCGCAAGTCCCTGCAAAGGGCGTCCACTGGCGTCTTGAACTTCCACTCGGATCGAACCGTCGCGATTCCGCGTGCGGTAGTTGAGGACGAGTTCTTTTCCAGTAAATGTAATCGCATGGGTCGCCACAGACCCCTCGTCTGCAGAGAGCGAAACCAGGCCATCCTTACGAAATACAAAGCGACGCACACGGCAATCCGGGCCTTCATAATACGCTTCGGTGGCATAAACTGAAAACTCATGAGGCCTGCCGGGCAATGATACCATCCCCCAAGTCATGTAGTTACTGCGGTTACCTCCGCGATCTTTGGGAGCGGTTTCCGGAACAACCGGATCAGGCCATCGATGAAACCGCAAGCCGTCCCGACTGGTCATCATGATGGGCTCGACACGGCTATTCTGCTGCGGAAGATAACGCGTGGGAAAACCAACCAGAATGTGCTCGGCACCAGGATAATTGAAGACCGCATTGGTGTAGAGATGTTCGCGCGGCGTGTTCACCGGGTACTGCAAGAGCGCGGGCTTCGTCCAATCTCGATAGTTCGTCGATGTTTGCGTCATAATCGCGCGCACGCCATCAACAAACGTCCGGTGGTAAGCGCGATAGGTACGGGCGTGGGTGTCCCAGAACGCAAGATTCTGCGAATCAAAATAGCCGTTCGTGATGACAGGATCCGCTGCCATCAACTTCCAATTCACTCCATTCGGCGATTGGAAAATGTAGAGGCCTTTCTTCCCACGCGGCCGGCCCCGCGAAATCGCCTTGTAGCGAGCTTCCGGAGGACATGCTGGATTCGTGTCCTTGAAGACAGCGAAACAATGGGTCCCGATGCCATCCCAGACAATGTTATTCTGTTTCGAACCCTCAAATTCAAACAGGCCCAGATCCGGCCTTGTCCAGTGAATACCATCCCGACTCTCCGCATAACAAGTCACTTCGCGATGGGTTGGCTTGCGTTGCTGGTCTGCATGGGAACCACGGTAATACATACGAAACAAATCACCGTCTCGAAAAATCGTATAGTAAGCCGATGTATTTCCTTCCCACGGCTTGCCAGTCACGAACGCCACTTCGGCAGGTGCCGGGGGGTGCATGACTTGACGCGCATCTCCAGATTTTTCCGCCAACAGAAAATCATCGAGAAGTGGTTCCAAGCGACCTCCAATCGCAATTGGTCCTGCCGCCCAGAGGGCCGATTCAAGACAGACAAACAGCAACAGAGCATTCGCGAAACGGCACATCTTTCCACCTCTTTTGAATACGGTAACCAATTGTCATTGTGTCACCCTCCCTGGCCTCACGCCACCAGCCTCGCTTGAATACGACAGGGAATTCGCCGCAGTTGCGCCACCAGTGCAACGGCCCCTCCCTCATACCCAGACTGTCGGTTCCCCAGCAAATGAACCACCAACCAGCCCCTGCCTGTCGTTTGCTCTACAGAGCGTTTTACGGGATAGTATCGGAAAAGCTGTAACGGCTGGCACGCGAACCTAACCACAATCTGAGGGCCCGGATGATGTTCGATCAAAGGCAAATTGGGCGGCGAGAAATACTGCAAACTGTTGGCGGAACGAGTGCCAGCCTGCTGATGGGTTCTGCCACGGGCATGTGGTCCTTCGCCACAGCTGCACAAAAACGCCCCAAGATTGCAGCAGCAATCACCGAATTCACCTTCCGCAGTCACGCCCATGTCATTCTCGAAAATTTTCTTGAACCCTATTACTTCAACGGACAACTTACTGATCCTGGCGTCGATGTCGTTAGTTTTTATATCGATCAATTCCCTGGCGACCGCGACATGTCAAAAGACGTCGCGGCTCAATATGGAATCAAAATTTACCCAACCATTGAAGGAGCTCTCTGCCAGGGGGGATCGACATTGGCAGTCGACGGCGTCCTTTCAATCGCGGAACACGGCAATTATCCGGTCAATGAAAAAGGGCAACGCCAGTATCCGCGCAAACGTTTCTTCGACGAGATCACTGCCGTCATGAAACGCAGTGGCCGTTCCGTACCGCTCTTCAACGACAAGCACTTGTCTTATCGCACCGACTGGTCACAAGAGATGTACGACACCACACAACAGCTAAAAATTCCTTTCATGGCCGGCAGCTCTGTCCCATTAGCGCAACGCCGCCCGCCACTGGAGCTGCCCGATGGTGTCGAAATCGAAGAAGCAATCTCAGTACATGGCGGACCACTCGAAGCTTACGACTTTCACAGCATGGAACTGTTACAGTCCTTTATCGAATCACGCCGCGGGGGTGAAACGGGAGTCTCACAAATACAGTTCCTCGCAGGCGAGGATGTCTGGAAAGCGGCCGACCAGGGACTTTGGTCGGCGGATCTGGCAGAAGCCTGCCTGGACGCTGAACTCGGACCCAAAAGACCACCCTTGCGCAAATTCATTGAGCCGGGGCGCAAAGATATCATTCCCTCGCACGCGATCCTGCTCACCTATCGGGATGGCCTCCGCGCAGTCATCCTGCGCGTCGGGAGCAATGACTTCCGTTGGGACTTCGGCTGCCGCTTGAAAGGCGAGCAAAAACCACGTGCAACAAGTCTCTATGTCGGCCCCTGGCGCAACCGCAATCTTTTCAAAGCACTATCCCACGCGATACAAAGCCACATGATCACCGGTCATGCACCATACCCCGTAGAACGAACGCTACTCGTGACAGGCATGCTCGATGCTGCCATGCAGTCACGATTCCAACAAGGCAAGAAACTCGGCACACCTCAGCTACACACTTCGTACGCCGCCACTGATTTCCGGGCGATGCGAGAAATGGGTGCGTCCTGGAAAATCATCACCGAAGAAATGCCGGAACCCAAAGGCATCAATCCTGGTGGGCCACGCAAATAGGTAACTGGCTGCCAGTCCGGTTGCTACACCTTGGCCTGTTGCCCTCGTCGTCGGTAGAGCGCATACCCACCGATGGCAATCCAAATCGCGTTCACAAAGGCCGATGGATACGCGCCCAAGTAAACGGTGTTGGTAACAAGCAGGGCGGCGCCGGAAAGATTTAACACCTGATAAGACACCGAATCGCCCTCGACTTTCCGTACAGAGACCAAGGCATAAGCCAGCAAAACAATTATCGCCCCACACCAGCCAATCGCATCAATAGACCGATCCATATTGGTTCTCATCTACATGAACAAAAACATTCTGCACCGCGCTGGCAACGTAGCCAGGTAGCTCACGCCCGGCAACCTGCTGAAAGAATCCTGGTGAAAGAACAAAGAATCTGGTGAAAGAATGAGGTACCCCTGCGGGGGCATATCCGACCGACAATTTATACATCTGCCTGACAAGATAATGGGCGCCCTATCGCAATTCTGGCAAGACGCCCCACCGGCCACGGCTTTTGACGCCGCATTCACCACAAGTCACCTGCCTCAGGTATAATGGGCGGCGCATGCACCACATTGACGTTGCACTCCTCGCAGAACCGTTCGCCACGAGACACCCTATTATGCAACCGACACGTCCGCTGATCGCACTGGTAGTGATTGGGGCCCTTTTCTCCATCCACGATAGCTACGCCGCGGAAGAGACTGCGACAACAGCGCCCGTTGACTTCGCCCGGACCATTCTGCCACTCCTCTCGGAAAAATGCTTTGTCTGCCATGGCCCTGATGCCAAAGATGACGACGCGTTGCGTCTCGACGCTTTTGCGACTGCCACCAGTGATCGTGGTGGTTATCGCGCCATCAATCCAGACGCACCTGCAGAAAGCGAGATTCTGGTGCGCATCCAGTCGGCCGAGAACCCGATGCCACCACAAGAGGCAGAGAAACAATTGACGGCGGCAGAGCGGGAACTGATCAAGCAATGGGTGCTACAAGGTGGAACTTATTCAAAGCACTGGGCCTTCGTGCCGCCTCAACGCCTGGCCCCGGAAGCAGACAGACCGGCGGACCAAAACACGACGATCGACGACTATGTAAGAGCAAAATTACGGAAACGCAACGCTACACTGGCCCCTGTAGCCAACCCTGCCACATTAGCCAGACGCGTGTCCCTGGTACTCACCGGACTGCCACCGGAACCGGCACAACTGGCTGCGTTCATGACATCCAAAGACCCACATGCCTATGAACAACTGGTCGATAAACTACTCGACAGCCCACGCTACGGTGAACATCAAGCGCGTTATTGGCTGGACGCGGTACGTTATGGCGACACCCATGGCCTGCACCTTGACAACCGCCGCGGAATTTACCCCTACCGTGACTGGGTCGTGACGGCGTTAAACAACAATCTGCCTCTCGACGAGTTTATTGTCTGGCAACTTGCCGGCGACCTGCTTCCGAGCCCGACCTTGGAACAACGTGTAGCAACTGGGTTTGTTCGCATGAACCCCAGCACGGCGGAAGGCGGAGCGATCCCAGCAGAGTTCCAAGCCAAAAACAATTTCGACCGTACCGAAACGCTCGGCACTGTGTTCCTGGGGATGTCGCTAACGTGTGCACGATGCCACACACACAAATACGACCCTATTCCTCAAAACGAGTACTACCGGCTGCTGGCTTTCTTTAACAGTACAGCCGAACATTCAATGGATGGGAACAAATATGAGTATGGCCCCGTCGTCAAGGCACCCGCGAACGTCACAGCCTGGCAGACGTGGAATCAGTTGGAACGCGATCGGAAACATTTGGTGGCGCAAGTCGGGAAACAGGTCAAGGATTTGGACGGCGCCGACGACGCGTTCCTCCGGCAATGGAAACAAGCCTCTCCTGCCGATCGCCTGGCGATGGTCGCAGATCCCAAAGGAATTTTTGCTCAACTGGATGCCCACAAACAAGCGAGCGAACTGAGCGAGAAAATCACAACCGCAGAAAAGTCCTTCACAATCACCCTCGTTGCAGAGGATCTTCCCAAGCCTCGGACAACGCAAGTCTTGACCCGCGGTGAATACAACCTTCCAACCGGACAACCGCTCGATCCAGGCATCCTGACGGTGATGGGCGCCTTTCCGCAAAATGCGCCACGAAACCGTCTGGGGCTGGCACGCTGGCTTACCGCACGCAACCACCCGCTGGTTGCCCGCGTACTCATCAACCAGATTTGGCAGCGTACTTTTGGTGACGGGCTCGTTCGCACTCCAGAAGATTTCGGACTTCAGGGCCAACAACCCACGCATCCCAGGCTGCTGGATTGGCTCGCCGTAGAACTGCATGAGAGCGGCTGGGATCTCAAACACATCCTACGACTGATGGTAACCAGCGAGAGTTTCCGGCAAAGCTCCGCCTGGCGCAAGGACATCGACGATCCAGAAAACCGGCTGATCGCTCGCGGCCCCAGCTACCGCCTCGATGCCGAGGTGATCAGGGACATCGGTCTCTGGGCAAGTGGCTTGCTCGCGCCAGAAATGGGAGGAGAAGGGGTCAAGCCGTATCAACCCAAAGGCTTATGGTCGGCCTTGATGCATCCTGCCAGCAACACAAAACTCTACGTACCGGACAAGGACCAGAAGGCATTTCGCCGGAGTCTCTACATCTACTGGAAGAGAACAAGTCCTCACCCCATGATGACGCTATTCGACGCACCAAGCCGAGAAGCTAGTTGTGTTAAACGCTCTCGCACCAATACCTCACTCCAGTCACTCGGCCTGTTCAATGAAACCCAGCGCGTCGAAATGGCGCGTGCTCTCGCGGCGCGCCTGCTTGAGCAAAAAACCAATGATACGGAACGTCTGAACCTGCTCTTTACTCTGCTGGCTTCGCGAAAACCGACCGAGCAAGAACGCGCAGCATGCCGTGATTTATTGTTAGCTTTGCAAACACGTTACGCTGCCAACGAGCAGGATGCGCGCGCGCTGCTCTCCATTGGCGATGTCACTCCCGACGTTAAAGTAAAAATTACCGACCTCGCAGCGTGGTCACAATTGACCATCACCGTCCTGGCTAGTGATGTCGCACTCCTGCTTTATTGAACCTGAACAAATAAGACGTGACCAGGTATGAATGATCAAGTGAGCCCGCTCCGCGAACACGAATTGAATCTCACGCGCCGCCAACTTTTCGGGCGAGGTGCACTCGGCTTGGGTACTGCCGCAATGGCACATCTCCTCAGCCGCGACGTACGCGCTACCGAAAGTGATGCAGCATCCGGCCTGCACCATAAGGCGAAAGCCAAACGTGTCATCTACCTGTTCATGAGCGGAGGTCCTAGCCATCATGATCTCTGGGACTACAAGCCAAAAATGCAGGAGATGTTTGGCCAACCTCTGCCAGACCATATCCGTGACGGACAACGAATCACCGGCATGACGGCTCGGCAAAAGACACTTCCGATTTGCCCAAGCAAATACAAATTTACAAAACACGACAACAACGACCGTGGTGTCTGGGTCAGCGAACTGCTGCCTCACACCGCGACTGTCGCCAAAGAACTATGTGTCGTCCACAGTACATTTACGGAAGCAATCAACCACGATCCAGCGATCACGTACATTCAAACGGGCAGTCAAATCCCTGGCCGTCCCAGCCTCGGGGCCTGGCTGAGTTACGGCCTGGGCAGCATGAACGAAAACCTTCCCGGTTACGTGGTCATGCACGCCAGAACCAATTTCGCCGAACAAAGCCTGTTCGGCCGACTGTGGGGTACAGGCTTCCTCTCTTCCGACCACCAGGGAATTTTACTTCGGAGCCAGGGCGACCCCGTACTCTATCTCAGTAACCCTGTGGGAGTCACTCGAAACGATCGCCGTGCGCAATTGAAAGCACTTGCGGCTCTGAACCAGGAGCAGCACAAGCGTTTTGCTGACCCCGAAGTACTGGCACGCATCAAGCAGCACGAAATGGCATATCGAATGCAAGCCTCAGTGCCCGAACTCATGGACCTTTCGCAAGAGACGGAAAAGACCTTTGAACTCTACGGTAAAGCAGCCCGCGAGCCAGGCTCTTTCGCCGCCTGCTGCCTGAATGCCCGCCGACTCGCCGAACGCGGCGTCCGCAACATTCAAATTTTTCATCGCGGCTGGGATGCACACGGCAATCTACCCAAAGAACATGAATCCCAATGCAAGGATGTGGACCAGGCCTGCGCCGGCCTCATTAAGGATCTCAAACAGCGTGGAATGCTTGACGAGACCCTGGTGGTTTGGGGTGGTGAGTTTGGGCGTACCAGTTACTGCCAGGGAGGGCTGCAAAAAGACAACTATGGTCGCGACCACCATCCTCGCTGCTTTACAGTGTGGCTGGCTGGTGGTGGTGTGAAAGCCGGCATTACTTACGGGCAGACCGATGACTATGCCTACAACATTGCGGATCCCGAAGGAAACCCACTCAAACCGCAGCCCAGTAAAGAGCACTGGACACCAGGCACCATGCACATCCATGACCTGAATGCGACCATTCTGCATCTGGCGGGAATCGACCACAAGCGTTTGACTTATCGTTACCAAGGTCGCGATTTCCGTCTTACCGACGTACACGGGCACTTGATGCGTGACCTGCTCGCCTAAGCGTTGGCCAGCAGCAAACGCCATGATCACGCAGCACGTATTGGCGGCATGTTGCCTGTTCTCAGGCTACAGCAAAGGCCAACGCTCGCTGTGGGTTTTCAAGTAACAAAGTACGCAAATCCGCTGCTGAGACTCCCAGCTTGCGAAGTTCCGCGACTAACTCAGTCGTGACCGTCGTATAGTCGGGGGACTCCGCTTTCCAATCCGCCGGGCGTTTCTCTGCCGCTGCGTAGTTAGGGCAGTAGTAAGGTGCATGGTCGTGACTTACCAGCACCTGCTTCAGGAAGCCTCGTTCGATCAACTTGAAGATTTGCCGTGCCTGTTTGGGGACCGCATACTCCGCATGACCAACGCGGTCAAATTGCACATAACAACCAAGCCGCGCAATCAATTGATGATAGTCATCAGCCTCTTCATTCTCACGGTCATCCATATGCCCCTGGTGCCCGATGATTATCTTCCCCGGTGACGCCCCTCGCTTGAGCAGCAGCTCTGCTTCTTCCAGCCCCCCGCCCGTCGTTGTGTGTGTTGTAATCGGACATCCTGTCTCCTGGCTCGCGATGGCAGCCGCGATGTGACAAGCTCGTTCACTCGGGCGCAAATAGGTGCTGGTACCAATCTTGATAATGCCAGCTCGAATATCGGTGTATCGTTCACCCCAGTTTCCCTTCGGATCTTCCATGCCCTGAGTAATTTCTCGGACAAAGAGCTTTGCCATCCGGTCAACACCACCTTTTTGAACGCTCATTCGCACCGCCCACGGATGCTGTGGTGCCAGCGCTTCACACCAGAAACCGCTAGATGCGATTAGATGTACTTTGGTACGCTTTGCCAGATCGACAAGTAATTCAGGATAACGCCCTACTCGAATCGGCGTCGTTTCTACTACCGCTCCAGGTCCTTCAGACTCATTCAACGACTGATGAAATGCATCGAGCATGCCCGTGGTTTTGGCAAGCATCTCGCTCCTGACAGGAGCGATCGGAGCCGGACGCGTCTCGAAGAGTTCAGACCAGTCAACCAGGGGAGCATGTTCGTGCATCAACGTTACACCGAGACGCTCCGGTGGAACTGGCCCGAGGACTGTCTGGACACGTAACGCTGCACCCTCCTCAGAGGCCACCTTGTGAAGAGGGTGTGAAACTGCGAACAATCCAACCGTCGCTGCGGAAGTGTTCAACATGGCTCTACGAGACAGCAAGGGTTTCGAGGTTCTGCTTTCTGTGGTTACATGCACTTCCGGAACTCCGCATTATGAGTGTGACCTGATCAGAGAAGGCTGCACGGTGCCATCTACTGTAACAAATCACAAAACGCGGTGCCGCTATCAACTAAACCAACTGCGACCCGAAGCTCCCGTTTTCTGACCTGATTTCGCTCTGCCTATTCAGGCGAAGCTTTCCAACGCAAAAACATCCCACGCGTTTCAAGCAGAGCACGCATTCCAACTTACGAAAAACGCACAACTCGCCGTGCTCCCTGGCATCAGTCAGGCTTGAACTGTGGGCATGCCTTCTCAGGCGATGATCCCCATTGCAACTTCGCCGAATACATCGGTCAACCGGTAGTCACGTCCTGCAAATCGATACGTCAGGGCTGTGTGGTCCAGACCCATCAGGTGCAAAATCGTCGCGTGGAGATCATGTACATGCATACGATCCTCGACGGCATCCCAACCCAGCTCGTCCGTCTTGCCGTAACGCATGCCACCACGCACCCCGCCCCCCGCGAGCCACATCGTAAATCCATAGGGATGGTGGTCACGCCCATCCCCCTGAGCCGCAGGCGTCCGTCCGAACTCCCCGCCCCAAATGACTAACGTCTCCTCCAACAAGCCGCGTTGTTTCAGGTCCCGCAAGAGTCCCGCAATCGGCCGATCGGTTCGAAGCGCATTGGCTTCATGACCCGATTTGAGCCCCCCATGCTGGTCCCACGGCTGAAATCCGCCCGTCGTGTCGTACAACTGAACAAAACGCACACCTCGCTCAACCAGCCTGCGTGCCATCAAGCACTGTCGCCCAAATACCGCCGTCTTCTCATTGTCCAACCCATACAACCTCCGCGTACGTGGTCCTTCGCGGTCCAAATCAAAAGCCTCAGGAGCTTCCATCTGCATACGAAAGGCCAGTTCAAAAGACTTGATTCTGGCATTCAATCGACTGTCTTCGAGCCGGCTCGCTCGGTGTAGTTCGTTCAATGCCCGCAACGCGTCCAAGTCAAGGCGTTGCTGTGATGCAGTGCTGTGATGGTTCTTCAAATTACGAATGGGTTCCTGCAAGTCCCGAATAAAAGTCCCCTGGTAAGTTGCCGGCAAGAACCCACTGCCGTATTGCCGCGCTCCTTCAATAATCGGCCCTGGTCCAATCGCAATGAATCCGGGCAAATTGTCATTCACAGTCCCCAGGCCATACAAGATCCACGACCCCATACTCGGCCGTGAGAACACCCGTTCTCCCGTATTCATTTGGAGGCAACCCCCGGGATGATTTACATCATCCGCTACCATTGATCGAACAATGCACATGTCATCAACACAGCGCGCCGTATGAGGGAACAATTCGCTGACGTCGGCTCCCGATTCGCCATGTCTGGCAAACTTCCAAGGAGACCCTCGCAAATCGCGCTGTTTGCCAAGATAGAGTCGCGGTGACGGTTTTCCATCATCACGCGAGAGGCGCGGTTTCGGATCATAGGTGTCCACCTGGGACGGACCACCCGGCATAAACAAGAAAATAATATGCTTTGCTTTGGCCGGAAAATGCGGCTCCCTGCGTGATGACACTCGGGCTGCACCCGCCACATTCGTGCCCAAGATACCTGCCAATGCCGTTGCGCCGAAACCTCCGCCAGCGGCCCTCAACATGTTCCGCCGGTTAACCTGCTCGGGTTCCGCAATTCCTTCGGTGAAACGTCCGCATTGCTCTGCTGGCACAACAGCTACCCCAGATAAATAAATTCATTCGTACACAATAATACCAGGCACAAACGCACCCAACCGCGTCGCGTATCGCGCTCAATTATCCGGCGACCAATTTCCAGTTCAGTTTGAGTCGCAAAGCGTCCCAATACGATCTGGTACAAACGGTGTATGCGTTCTTGTGTCCGGCCAGCGAGCACATCCACTTGCACTCTCTGGGACAAAGCCACCGCTTGAGCCATGACAAACGGATCATTCATCATGAACAATGCCTGCGGGGCAACGACAGACTGTGTTCGCTTCCCGACAATGCTATTGTTGTCGGCACGGTCGAAAAGCGCGCCGTAATCGGAGGTTTTTGCACCGGTACGCGTTGTCATCAAGTACAGCGTTCTACGAGGTGTAGACAACTTGCTGAATGCGGGACCACCCATTCTCCCGTCAAGCGTTCCACTTACTGAGAGCAGTGCATCTCGAATTGCTTCTGCCTCAAGCCTGCGCCGATTCATCCTCCAAAACAAACGATTCTCAGGGTCCTGTGCAAGGCCACGTGGATTTGCAACCGACTGCTGTTGGTAGACAGCTGAATTCACAATGCGCCGGTGGATTGCCTTGAGTGACCAGTCCGCACGTATCAAATCGGAAGCGAGGTAATCCAACAAAAGCGGGTGCGTGGGGCGTTCGCCAAGGCTACCAAAATTATTTGCCGTGCGTACGATGCCCTCACCGAAATGGTGTTGCCACAAGCGGTTTACGATTACACGCGCTGTGAGTGGATGGTCGTCTCTTGTCAACCATTTCGACAATTCAAGTCTGCCGCTCCCGCTCGTAATCTGCGGAGGGTTGCTTACTCGTACAGCTTTCGGAAATCGACGGCGCACACGTGGGCCCAGATCCTGGTGATCGCCACGGCGGAACACCGGCGCATCCTGAAATCCCGCATAACGGGTACCAAAAGGTCCCCCCTCCCTGACAGAAATCGCTTGCGGAATTTCCGGCCTGGCAAGCTTCTCGAATGCGTCACTCGCTGCTTTACGGCGTTTCTCTAACTGCCGGAGACGTTCCGTCAGCTCTTTGCGTCTGGTTACGGCCTCCACGTCGAGTCCCTGTTCTGCAATGGGAAATGCCTGCTTACTCAACACATCGCCAGATTTTCCGCGATTTCTCAAGATCGCCCGCATCGAGTTCTCGCCTTCAGGCTGCAAACCAAGACCATGAGAACCGACGCGGGAATCTTCCCAGCCGATAATTCGCTCACCTCCCTGCGCGGTACCAGCTCTCCCATATACCAGAAAAAGACTGCCTGCTAGTGGAGGGGGCTGCGAAGCGGACATTGATTCCTGCCCGCGAAATTCCAGAACTTTTCTTGGCCGACGGTTGATGTTCATACTGACTTGACGTGGCCCGGGAACTCCCGGCATAACACGGGCAGTCTTTTCTCGGCCAGACCGGTCTGGCCAGGTTTCGATGCTGCCATCCGCAGCTCTGGTAATCCCTGGATCATCCGCGCGAAAATGCAACAAGAGGCTTTCATTGCCAGGAGTCGTCTTTACGACCGCAGACGTCGAGTGCGAAAACCACTCTGCCATAAGTGAAGACTCAATCGCCAATCGTTCTGGTTCACTCAATTGGCGATCATACACTTGTAACTCGGCAAGCCAGCCACGAAATTTTACGCTCTTTCCAGAACCGGCTTCACCGATCATCAGGTTGTTGATGTTTGGGTCGCGAGAAATGGACTTGATCCCAACACTCGTGCCCGCCAAACGGCCATTGCGATGTAATGTGACGCCCGACTCGCCCCAGGTAATGGTCAACATCTCAAAAGCTGAAAACCGGGAACGAATTTCAGCAATTTGCTCTTCAATCTCTCGTAACGGTTGCCGTTGCCTGGCAATCTGTTCATCGATTCGCTGGCGCTCGGTACGTGTCAATAACTCTGTTCGCACCAAAGGTGTATTCCCCGGGTTACCGGGAATATCATCTACCAGGGATGTACTGAAAAAGATTCCCGCCAGCGCATAATAATCCTCCGTCGAAATCGGATCGAACTTATGTTCATGGCACCGTGCACAAGCCAACGTCAAACCAATAATGCCCTGTCCTACAACATTAATCATGTCATCGACATAGTCGGCAACCATCAAGTCTTTATCTACATCGCCTGGAACAAAATCCGCCAACGCCAACATCCCCGTTGCGACCAGTCTATCTTTGTCAGACGATTCTGAGTCCGGTAACCGCAACAAGTCTCCGGCGATTTGATACTGAATGAAGTCTCGATAAGACAGATCTGCATTGAAGGCGCGCACAACCCAATCACGGTACCGCCAGATTTCACGAAAATCACTGCCGGCTGGTAACTGAATCAGATCACGGGCATCCGCGTACCGCACAACATCCAGCCAATGCCGGCCCCAGCGCACCCCATACCTTGGTGACGCCAGGTAACGATCCACAATTCTAGCAAAGGCATCTGGCGACTCATCCTGAAGAAATCGACTCACGACGTCAGGGGAGGGCGGCAATCCATTCAAATCGAAACTCGCGCGACGGATCAATGTCCGTTTCCCAGACCGCGGCGTTGCCGACAAACCCGCCCCGTCCAATCGGTCCAGAATGAACCGGTCTACGGGTTGCTGACACCAGGCACGGAGCGCCACATCCCGCAACATCGGAGCGCGAATTGGTGCAAATGACCAGAAGTTCGATTCCTGACCAGCCGACGGTCCCTGGCGTGTGTGCTGTTTTTCCTGCTGTGGCCAGGGTGCTCCCGACTCAATCCATTCGGTTAAGGCGTCAATCTGCCTGGTCCGAATCACCGCCTCAAAAGAGCGACACACATTGCCTCGACGCCGAAACACATCTACCACCAGGCTACTCTGAGGCCGCCCCGGCACTAGTGCCGCGCCACGCGAGCCTCCAATCAGCAGTGCAGCACGCGAATCAACGCGCAGCTTGCCATTCGCCCGTTCTGCACTGTGACACGTCACACAGTATTTTTCAAACAGAGGTCGAATCTGTGCCTCGAAAAACTGCACCTGGCCGCTTCCTGGTTCAGCAGCAGTGACCAGCTGCACACAGAGTAGCAGCGTAGCAACCGTCACAAGTCCACTGGATACATGTCTGTGTGGCCGCCCCCGCATGACGCAACACTCCAATCACAGGACAAACCACCGTGTGCTGAGCAGACAATCGCTTCGTCAAGTAGCAGATCACCACCATCTTAGTCATGGTGAGAAAAGCAGGCCAGTCACTTCGCTTGCTGTAAACAACAAAGAACGTAGCACGCGGATCAGCGATTCTCCCCACACCTTGCTGGCACGAACGATCACAGCGGATCGATCTCGAAAACTGGATCGATCCCCACATAGTACTGGTGCGCATCAAGTGAGTAGCGTTGTGGCAAGTCGCTAGGTGATGAAACTACCAGAAAATAAAGTTGCCCTACCACCAAATCGGTTTCCAGACGCATCGCACCAGATCGGGAAGGCCGATCGACGAGGTTCGCCAATTCGTTCCCCTGCCCATCGAATGCTTGGATCTTGATACCTCGACCATAGACAGCAACAGAAAGGTTCATTTCGGTCGCTGTGAACTGGTACACATCCTGATCAGCTCCCCGGCCAAGCACACTACGTATACATGCGCGGCCGCGATCATCAAACTCCAACGGAATGCCGTCAGGCCCTGCCTCATCACCTTCCGCACCGTCCCCTTGGAATGCGACGGACTGAGGTGGACACACCAACGGCGGACTTCCAGTTGGTTCCTGCGGGATCCTGCGTTCGATGTCCTCATGATGCGGAAGCCACCAACCAGCATCGAAATTGACAACACTCACTGCATAGTTGCCCACCGAGACAGGATCCTCACCCTGGATACGAAGGTAGTAGGAAGAACCAGCCTTCACCGGCAAGGTAATTTCAGCGGCAGCTGCAGACCAAACGGAGTCCAGCACTCCTTCTCGTGACATCAGGTCCGCACTGCTCTCAATCACTTCCAGATCAGCATCCAGGATCTGAATCGAAAGCCCCCCAGCGACGTTGTCCACAAATCCAGTGATCACAAGTCGATCGTATTGCGGCGTCAGCTGTACGAAGTCAACGTCGCCCTCGATCTCAAGTGCGGTGCGTACGCGACCGTAACCTTCCCGCAAATCAAGCGACCGAATCGCCGCATCAACAAAATCAGGGTAGTCCTCCCTCGTCCCCACTGCCTCCAAATCGCGTGCTGCGTCCGTCTTATTAAGACGATTGACGATTTGCAACGTATCTACTGCCGATAGGAACCCGTCACCATTGGAATCCGCAAACACGGTGGCCACATCGTGCGCATAACGATGGAGCGTCGGCGGTGCCGACCAGTCGGCGAACTTCCCTGCACCTCGGCGATTGGTCAAACTCAAAACTTCGATCACATCATTGGGAGCGAGCACCCCATCATTGTTCGCATCAAGGGGGTTCAGTGGATTCTGCCAGGGACTGCCAAATACCGAACCGAGGCTACTCGCAGCATCCAATACAATCCGAGGCTCCAAAGGTTCCATCCTAACATCGCGGTTCCGATGAAACTCCCGTCGCCTCAGGTCACGTGCTTTGAAGAAACGCATGTGTTGCCCTCCATTCCGGTCCATCTTGAACCTTGTAGCACTCAAATTGTCCGAAAAACAAAATCCACCGTCGAGTGAATCTTCAGTACCAGGGAAACCGCAATACTGTTAACTCGCCTGACAACTCGTTGTTCTGCTAGCACAGCAACAATATTTCGTAGGGTTGCCCAATTCCTGGCACTGGGCTAATCGCAGCGTTCAAACAACAAGACAGAAGGAATAACCACCAAACTCCCGCAACTGCTATCGACTGTTTTCACCATAGCCATCTTCGTCAAAAATCAAAAGAGATTTGCCCAACGTATTTTCCTGGCACCCGGTAACCTATGGCGATCAGAATTCCCAGTACAAAGGCTCTCTTGTTGGTAGTCAAACCCAGGTAAACTGAACCCTGCTGGACTGGTCACAACCAACTTCATCCAGGTAAGTAGCCTTATGCCGTATACCGACTCGATGCGGACACCGTGGCACACCCTTGTGCTAACCTGCCTCCTCTTTACGACAAACGGCCTGGTGGTGGCCCAGACGCCCCCGACCTCGCAGCCCTTTGTGGTGGTGCTCGGGATCGCCCAGGATGGTGGCTTTCCCCAGGCCGGCTGTCACCGGCCGTGCTGTCAGCCTGCCATTCGCGAGATCACCAGAAGACGTCTGGTTACGTCACTGGCTATCGTCGACCCGATATCACGCCAGCGTTGGTTGATCGATTGCACTCCCGACTTTCCAGATCAACTGCAACTACTCGACACCGCAGCCCCCGCTTCCGCCAACCAACCCTTACTCGATGGCATCTTTCTGACTCACGCGCACGTCGGACATTACACCGGCCTGCTGCACCTTGGCCGTGAAGTCATGGGAACCCGCAATATCGCGGTCTACGCAATGCCGCGTATGGCAGCATTCCTGAAGTCCCAAGGTCCCTGGAGCTTACTCGTCAAACTCAACAACATCCACATAAAGCCCCTGCAACCCGGCCAGGCAATCCGCCTGGGAAAACGCATTCGACTGACTCCATTATTGGTTCCCCACCGAGACGAATTCTCAGAAACCGTCGGATTCTCGATCAACGGACCCGAACGATCCGTCGTTTTCATCCCAGATATCGACAAGTGGGAACGCTGGGATCGCCGGGTAGAACAACTCATTGTCGCTGCAGACCGCGCCTACCTGGATGGAACGTTTTTTGACGGCCAGGAATTGCCCAATCGCGATATCAGAGAAGTTCCCCATCCGTTCATCATCGAGAGCATCCAACGATTCGTTTCTTTGGCAGATACGCAACGCTCCAAGGTTCACTTTATTCACTTGAACCACACCAATCCCGCACTCGCACCGGAATCACCGGCGGCGGAAGTAATTCGTGCCGCCGGAATGTACGTAGCAGAGCAGGGGGCACGTTATTCGCTATAGGTTCTGAATGGTTTCTTCCAGGCACCCTCATCTCTCGCTAATTCGCGTCCATCTCTCGTTAACTCGCGTCGCCACAATGCCTTGCCTACCCCGGGGTCGCAGCCGACTCCAACTTCGAGTAGGTTCGTCGCTTTGTCAGGCTCTCTTACCAGATGACTCGGTCTGCGAGAACGAAGATGCGTAATCAGCAAGTCCTGCTGGCGTCCCGTCCCGAGGGAATGCCGCAAGAATCCAATTTCAAGATCGTAGAAACCGCAGTAGCACATCCACAACCGGGCCAATTTCTAGTCCAAACGCACTACCTCTCTGTTGACCCTTACATGCGAGGCAGGATGCGTGATGTAAAATCCTATGCCGATCCCGTCTCAATCGGGGACGTCATGGTTGGCGGTACGGTAGGCAAAGTCATCGAGTCACAGCATGCTCGGTATCGCCCTGACGACCTTGTGGTCGGCAGTTGGGGCTGGCAGTCATACGCGCTATCTGACGGCAAAGACTGCTACCGGTTGCCATCCTCGGAAGCACCTTTGTCTACTGCCCTTGGTGTCCTCGGCATGCCAGGCTTGACTGCCTATTTCGGTCTGTTGGAAATCGGCAAGCCGCAACCAGGAGAAACGGTCTTTGTGACCGCAGCTGCCGGTGCCGTCGGTTCGTTGGTCGGGCAAATCGCAAAAATCCACGGCTGTCGCGTAGCAGGAGCCGCCGGCTCTGAGGCCAAGGTTGCACATTTGCTGGACGATCTCGGATTCGATGCTGCCTTCAACTATCAACAAAGTGCAGATTTAGCAGCAGAACTGCACAAATGCTGTCCCGCTGGAATCGATGTATTTTTCGATAACGTGGGCGGACCTCTTTCCGACGCGGCTTTTACGCAAATCAACCAATCTGCGCGGGTCGTCATCTGTGGCCAGATCGACCAGTACAACGCCGACGCTCCTCCCCAAGGCCCAAGGTTGTTGTGGCACTTGATCGTCAAACGGGCCCGCGTTCAGGGTTTTCTCGTCTTCGACTTTGTCGACAGGTACCGGCACGCACTGGAGCAGATCGACCAATGGATGCGAGAAGGCAAAATCCAGTATCGCGAAACCATCGTTGATGGCCTTGAAAATGCACCCAACGCGTTTATCGGCCTGTTCCGGGGTGAGAACCTCGGCAAGCAACTGGTACGGCTGGTCTAGAAAAACACGGCCTCGCTTCAGCTGGCAGCTCCCAGCTGAAGAAACCGCCTGCTTGCCTGCAGCTTGGCTCACTCTGTTCCACCAGCTCGGATAACCCTCGCAACCTGGGTTTATGTGGTTACCTCCAGGTGCTCTGCGAGCAAATGCGTTCCCCTGTGCGGAACAGGCCGTTGAGTGATTCGGTAAACCGTCTGCAAGTCGGCTACAATCACGGCTGCACCACCTTGTCTTCTCATCGTCCGCCCCACTCGGCAACCTGTTCAGAGAGCCTCGACAGCACGGCCCCTGGCCTCAAACGACTGAACATCTGGAGCGCAGCCGCAACCTGGATTACGGCTCAACATCGCGGCTGTACAACACTGGTTTCACCATGCACGACTCAACCGAACTCAATATTCCTCGTCGCTTTTTTTTTCGGGAGTGCCAATTCGGGGTTGCCAGCTTTGCACTGGCTTCACTACTTGGCGCTAAGACATTGCGTCCGGATACCGTCGCTGCGCCACACACTGGAAAACTACCTTCCTTACACTTCGCCCCCCGAGCGAAACGTGTCATTTTCCTGTTTATGGCCGGCGGTCCCAGCCAGCTTGATCTGTTCGACGAAAAGCCGAGTCTCCAAAAACACGATGGAAAGCCGGTCCCAGCAACAATCTTGAAAGGTCAAGACCTTCCCTTTATTGAATCCGATGCCGCTTTGATGGCGTCACCAGTGAAATTCAATCGCCACGGCCAATGCGGTACTCGACTGTCAGAATTACTACCTCACCTGGGAAAGATTGTGGACGACATCGCCGTGGTGCGATCTATGCATACCAATGCATTCAATCATGCACCCGCCCAGATTTTTCTGAGCACTGGCCACCTCCAACTCGGGCGCCCCAGTATGGGGTCGTGGATCACATATGGCCTTGGCAGCGAAGCAACTTCCTTGCCCGCCTTTGTTGTCATGAATTCAGCCGGAAGCCTTAGTGGTGGCGCCGCATGCTTTGGACACGGGTTCCTGCCCTCATCTTACC
>MDTE01092847.1_pt1 | contig 21097 bp, 27 predicted proteins | sample 811231 | NCBI WGS metagenome assembly MDTE01 (sample SAMN05326651, study PRJNA326480) | marine metagenome | isolation source: seawater | place: Indian Ocean: Red Sea | collected 2010
CCAGTTAATACAAATTTTATATTTTTCTTTTCACAAAATTTTGAAATAAGATTGTATCTAATAAGTCTAGCCTGATTTTGAATGTTCTTAAAAATTTTCTCTTTGTTTCTTACTATGTTTAATAAAATCTTTTGTTTTTTTAAAATTTTTTTTACTAAAAGAGCCTCTGAATTTGAGTTTTTTCTGATACCGTGATCAATCAAAATATAAGTAACTTTATTATTATTTCTTTTAGCATAAATCTTGCTTAGAGCAGTAAGAGCCAAACTATCTGGACCTCCAGAAACAGCTACTAGAAAAGTTTTTTTTTTGATGATCTTATTTAGTAAATTTTCAAAATTTAAATAAATTTTAGAGGTTTCTATCTTGTTCTGCCTAAGTCTTTTAAGACTTCTCACATTTGAATTTTTTTTGCTCATATTGAGCTTTTTGTAACACAGACTTGCTTGCTTTTGGATATTGTTTTTTTACACCATTAATCATAGAACATCCTTGATCTTTTTCTCCAAGTTGAACCATTGTAATTCCAAGTTTTAAAAGATTGTCTGGCGCCTTTTTGCTTTTAGGATAATTTTGATAACCATCTAAGTAAGCAGTTGCGGCGTCTGAATAAAGTTGTCTAATTCTAAATGTCTCTCCGTACCAGTATTGAGCGTTTCCAGCTAGATCATGATCTTTATTTTTATCAATAAATTCCCTTAATGCAAATTCCGCAGTTTCATAATCTCCTATCTTCATAAAGCTTACTGCAAACTCATATTGTTCTGATGCAGGTTTATTTGGAAGTAAAGATTTTGATTGTTCTGCCTGCTCAGTAATTACAGTTCCAGCTGACTCAATAGACTGTGTTTGTTGAGTTTCAGGTAAATTAGCTGTTGAATATCCTGGAGCTGATCCAAAATCTTGGGCTTTATCTGTTCCAGGTAAATTGACTTTTTTTTGTATCGAGTCATTTTTTCCTTTACCTTCAGTTGAATTGGACTCTAAGTCACTGAACCTAATTTGATTATCAGATTGAATTTTAGTTACACGGTTAGAAAGTTTGTCCATTTTAAAATTAATTTCCTCAAATCTATTAGTAAGCTCTCTAAATTGTTCTTCAATTTCATTTAACTTTAATAGATGTTTTGTTAATACATCTTCATCTAAATTGCTTGAGGATCCTGTTTTCTTTGGAGTTATATCTGAACTATTGTAAACAGCTTTTTCCAATGTTTTTAAATCTTGAGAGATCATTCTTACCTCTTCCATTATCGATTTTATAAATGTTGAATCTCCCTCCTCTTCCTCAGAGTTAACAGCTGAATTTAAAAAGCTGAATAGAAAAATTAATATAAAAAACTTTTTTAATATAGTTTTAAATGCCTGCATCTAATAAACATTAATTATACAAAATGGCAAAAAAAAGACCCTTTGCTTTCGCAAAGGGTCTATTTAATTTGAATTTTAATACTATTAATTAACTTTTACAGTAACTGCTCTTCTATTTTGCGACCAAGCAAGAGCACTTGAAGCTGTATTCACTGGCTTCTCTTTTCCATAGCTTATTACAGAAATTCTTTTTCCAGAGATACCATAAGTCATTAAGTAATCTTTTGCAGCGTTAGCTCTTCTTTCTCCTAAAGCTAAGTTGTACTCTCTAGTACCTCTTTCGTCTGCATGACCTTCTATAGTTACATTAAGGTTTTTATTTTTCCTTAAATAAGTTGCTTGCTTTCTTAAAGTTGCTCTAGCAGCTGTAGTCAAAGAAGATTTATTAGTTGCGAAGAAGACTCTGTCAGCAACACCACTTGCTAAGTACTTAACAGTCTCCTTGCCTGTGTAAACGTCGCCAGACATATCGCCAGATTTCTTAACAGAACAGGCGCTAAGGGCAAATCCTGCAAAAAGTACTATTAGTATATTTCTTAAATTTTTTCTTAATTTCATAGTTTCAATTCCTAGGTTAATTGGTTGGTGAGAATATTTCAAATTATCTTAGATATTACAAGCCTTAAAATTACATAATTTTTACCTCACTTTGAGAGCAATGAAGACCAAGATGGGTCAGATGCATCAGTTTCTGTTGGTATTTTCCTCTCATTATATCCTGTAATATCAATGGACCATAATTTAGCAGAAAAACCTTCTCCCTTAGGTCCAGATTTTGTTTCTCTATAAAACATTAAAACCCTTCCATTCGGTGACCAAGAAGGAGCCTCTTGATAAAAGTTTTCTGTTAACAGTCTTTCCCCTGTACCATCTTTACGCATAACCCCAATATAAAATCTTCCTTTTCTAACTTTTGTAAAAGCTATTAAATCTCCTCTTGGAGACCACACAGGGGTTCCGTACAAACCATCACCAAAAGTAATTCTTTTTACATCCGTTCCGTCACTTCTCATAACATAAATTTGTTGAAGGCCACTTCTGTCAGAGTTAAAACATATGTACTTTCCATCGGGAGAGTAGGACGGGGATGTGTCAATTGAAGAATGTTCGGTTATTTTTTCTACAACTCTAGTCTCTAAATCCATTGTATAAATGTCTGAGTTTCCGTTCTTTGCAAAACTCATTATTATTTTTTTTCCATCTGGTGAAAATCTAGGAGCAAAAGTCATTCCAGGAAAATTTCCAACAACCTCCTGGATTCCTGTTTCTATATCAAGCAAGTAAACTCTGGGAAGATTCCTAAAATAAGAAAGATAAGTAACCATTTGGTTGGTAGGATTAAACCTTGGAGTTAAAACTAATTCATTACCTAAAGTTAAATATTTTGTGTTAGCGCCATCTTGATCCATTATAGCAAGTTTTTTAACCCTAGCATTTTTAGGACCAGCTTCAGAAACATAAATTATTCTAGTATCAAAATACCCTTCTTCTCCTGTAAGCCTCTCATATATTTTGTCTGATATAATATGCGCAACCCTTCTCCAGTTTGAAGGTGTAGTTGTAAAAGCTAAAGCAATCATTTCCTTTGAGGCAGTTAAATCCCACAGTCTAAACTCAACCTTAAGTTTATTATCTTTTATAAGAAGTTTTCCTGTTACGAGTGCTTGAGCCTTGATTAGTCTCCAATCTTCAAACCTAGGCTTTAAATGAGCAATATCTGGTTTTTGAACAAAAGCATCTTTTTTAAGAGGATTAAATAATCCTGTCGATTTAAAATTTTTTTCTACGATTTGAGAAACCTTTTCACCAAGTTCATTAATTTTAATTCCTGTAATTTTTTCAGACTTAGGGTCTACGTGTAAAGGTGAAACAGCTATAGGCAAAGGATCTAAATTACCTCTAGTTATGTCCACTGTTATTAGGGCATTTAAAGTGGAAAATTTAAAAAAGACTATTAAAAAAATTGTTATAAGTTTTCTCATATATTACCCTTTAAGCATTTCAGTTGGATCGAAATTTAGTTGAAGATCTTTCCACCTTTCATACCCTGTCGGTGGTACTTTTAAAGGTTGACATATTCTTACAGCTCTTAAGGCGCTCTCTGCAAGGATTTTATAAAATTTCTGCCCTGGTTTATTCATTCTTTCATGATCTAATATCTCAGATTTCGTCACAGTTCCATCTTTCTTCAGTTGAAGCTTGATCCTAACAAGAAGATTATCATCATAAGGCAATCCAAGAGGAACGCTCCAACAACCAAAAATTTGCGCTCTTAGAGCATCTTCTTCAGATAAAGTTAGTCCTGATGCAAAAGAATCTTTTACATTACTTTGGGTAATCTTGTTGGGTGATTTGGTTACTTTGGCTTCTTCTTCCTTTGCTTTGTCTATTAGTGCTGCAATTTGGTTAGTATCAATAATTTCTTTTTTTTCAAACTCTGATGACTGTCTAACTTGAGGTTTAATTTCTTCAGGATTTTGTTTTTTCTTTACCAATTTTTTTTCCTCCTTTAGGTCTTCTGGCAAAGGTATTCTGTCTGGCTTTTCTTTAGCCTTTGGTGCAGGAGGTGCTTGTTCTGAAACAATTCTTTTTTCTTTTTCTTTAACTTCTTCGATGACCTTTCTAGCCTTAGGAGCATACGGTATACTTGTTTTGTCAGATATTTGTATTAATTCCACAGAAACAATTGGAGGTAAATCAATGGGTTCTCTAAGCATGAAAGGGAGACTTAGAATGGTTAATGAAATCATTAACGCGTGGAATAACAAAGAATATATCAAACTTTTTGTCATGTATCATTTAGTTTTTATATGGCTCAGAAATTAAGGCAACTTTTGAAAATCCTGCGCCAGATAATGTTCCCATTACTTCTAAAACTCTTCCATAATTAATTGTTTTATCCCCTCTAACATAAATTCTTGTGTCAGTTCTATTTTTTGCGATAGCTAAAAGTTTTGGTACTATTTTTTTAAAGGTTACTTGATGTTCTTGAATAAAAACTTCTCCTTTAGAATTTATAGTAATTGTTAATGGTTCTTGATCATCGGGCAGAGAGTCAGCAGCTGACTCTGGTAGGTCCACTTGTACACCAACTGTGAGTAATGGAGCTGTAACCATAAATATAATTAAAAGAACTAACATTACATCAACAAAAGGAGTTACATTAATCTCACTCATAGGTTCGTTTTTGGAAGAGCGATTTAGTTTAAATCCCATAATTTTTTAGATAATTGATAAAAATCTTTTCGAAAAATTATCAATTCTGGCTATATATTTTTTTGAGTCACTATTAAATTTATTGTAAGCTATTACTGCAGGTATTGCTGCTAGCAAACCTAAAGCGGTAGCGAATAAAGCTTCTGCTATTCCAGGAGCAACTATTGCTAAACTTGTATTTCTAGAAATTGCTATAGATTGAAAAGAATTCATTATGCCCCAAACTGTTCCAAACAAACCTATAAAAGGTGCCGTAGCCCCGACTGTTGCCAAGAACGTAAAATTTTTTTCAATATTTTTTATCTGATTGTCAGCTGATATCTCTATAACTCTTTCTACTCTTGCACTCTGAACAGCTGAAGATTTAGATCTTGTTTTGATAACCTCATTCATTGCAGATATAAATATCTGGGTTATTGGGTCTTCTGATTTTGCTGGTAGAGTTTTACTAAAACTTTCTGCTGATTTGGATTTCCAAAATTTATTCTCAAATTGAGATGAGGTTTCATTTATTTTTTTAAATAGTCTATACTTATCGAATATTAAAGCCCAAGAATATACTGAGCTAGCTAGCAAAATAATTATTACAGATTTAACTACAATGTCTGCTCTAGTAAATAACTTCCACAATGAAAAGTCAGAGCTTCCGCCAAGTCCAACTATTTGTGATGCAATCTCTTGTTCCATGATGATTCATTACTTTTAGAATGTGTCATGAATTTGGCGCTTTTATTGAGAATTTTTTAATTTTTTATTATAAATCCTCTTGCATACGAGTTTCACTGTAAAATCTAGCGATTAATATAGCATCTGACTTATTTACATCTTTTTTTTTTGATAATTGATTGGAAATTGATGGATACATTTCGATTGCTTTAGTTCTACTCGCATCTTTGGATGAGTTAATTAATTCAAAATGTTTCTTCCATTTAGCTGGCCTTACAAAAAATATCGGCAAAGATAAAGCAGCGCATATGCCCTTTATTGCGCCAAAAGTCTGACCAAAATTAAACATACTAGTTACGCCTTGACCTGGCATAGCATTAACTTGTTCAACAACTATCACTGTTTCTTCATTGCTCTCTATATTACTTTTTAACAAATTCACTAATTGAGCACTATTAAGTTGCCTTTTATTTTTTTTTCCTTCTGACATTACAGGCATTTCGAATATTTTCTTAACTTTGTTATTCTCCAATATTGCTATTGCACCGTTTAATCCAGGGTCTATTCCAATAATTTTCATTTTAAATCTGTATTAATATTACAGTTTATAAAAGTATTCTGTACATCGTCATCTTCATCCAATGACTCTAGCATCTTGATAACTTTTTCTGTTTGCTCATTTGTTAGATTTATATAATTGTGTGGCTTCCACTCTACTCCTGAGTAATCAAAACTATCAACCTTTTTTTCAATTTTACTTTTAACTCTGTAAAAATCCTCTTTTTCTGAAATTATTTCATGGAATTTTTTTTTACTTATACAGTCTTTTGCTCCGGCATTAATAGCGATCTCTAAGATTTCCTCATCAGTAAATTTTTCTTTATTAACGTGAATAATTCCACAATTAAAAAATAGATGCGTTGTTGATCCTAGTTCTCCCAATCTCCCTCCACTCTTTTGAAGTATTTTTCTTATGTTTGAGGCAGATCTATTTTTATTATCTGTTAAGGTTTCAATAACTAAAGCTACATTAAACGGTCCAAAACCTTCGTATCTTAAATTTTGATAGTTTTGAATGTTGCCTATTTCTGACTTGCTTATTGCTCTCTCAATGTTGTCTTTAGGCATGTTTGATTGCTTTGCGCTTTGAATAGCCGATCTTAGCCTTGGGTTCATATCAGGATCTTTATCTCCTAACTTTGCTGCCACTGTTATTTCTCTAGAAAGTTTTGAAAAAATCTTAGACCTCTCTTTATCTTGTCTGCCTTTTTTATGTTTAATACCCGCCCAGTGTGAATGACCAGCCATAAATTAATTATCTAACTCTCCGCCTTTAATAAGTCTCTGAACTTTTTTTGCTAAACCGGTTTTTTCATTTGCTTCAATAATTATTCCAGATAATGAAGCCTTGCCTAATGAGGGAAAATGGGGCTTCGCTTTTTCATTTTTTAGAAATCTCATAATTGAATTATCTTTGTTCATTCCAATTACAGAGTCGTAGTCTCCGCACATTCCTAGGTCTGTTTGGTATGCGGTACCTTTTTTTAAAATTCTACAGTCTGCAGTAGGAACATGAGTATGCGTTCCAACAACTGCTGTTGCCTTTCCATCAAAAAAATGTCCCATTGCCATTTTTTCACTTGTTATTTCTCCATGAAAATCAATTAACATAAAATCACAATTATCTTTTAATTTAATTTTTTTTTGTAAATTAGATGCAGAAAAAAAAGCATTATCAGTTTTTTTCATAAAAACATTTCCCATTAAATTTATTACACAAACCTTAAACTTTTTATTTTTAGTTAAAAAAATACCGTGACCTTTGCCAGGCGATCCTTCAGCAAGGTTTTCAGGACGTAACAATCTTTCTTCTTTTAAAATAAACTTTGTTGTCTCTTCTTTATCCCAAATATGGTTTCCAGAAGTAATTACATCTACACCACAATTAAAAAAACTATCTGCTAATTCTTTCGTAATTCCTCTGCCGTCTTCAGCTGCATTTTCTCCGTTAACTACAGTGAAATCTATTTCTTTTGTCTCTATAATATTTTTTAAATTTGCTCGTAATGCCTGGCTTCCGGAGGAACCCATGATGTCGCCCAATATCAATATATTCACGCTAAGTTATTCCTTTTTCTGTTAAAATATAATCTAGTTTAACATCATAATTTGATGTCGGAAGCTTATCATGTTTTTGAAATGAAAAAGCAACCCCTATGGTCAAAATATTTTTGTTAATTTTTAAATACTTATTCAAAAAACGATCATAATAACCTTTTCCATATCCAAGTCTGTAATTCCTTTTGTCAAAGGCCAAAAGAGGGACTAGAAGAATATCGGGTATTAAAAAATTTTTATTTTCTGCGGGTTCTAACATTCCATACTTATTTACTTTGAGGGTGTCAAAAATATTCCATTTAGAAAATTTAATACTATCTTCAGAAACTATAACTGGAAGCAAAGAAATAATGTTATTGTTTTTTTCTATTATCCTTAAAAATTTAATAATATTTACCTCATAATTTGATGGGTAGTAAAAAGATAAATATATTTTTTTTTTTAAATTTTTTTTTTAAGAATAAAAATAGTGGTTTGAAATAATCATTTTTTACTTCAAAATATTTGTTTTTTCTTATCTTTAGATACTTCTTTCTTAATTGATCTTTCTTTTGCATCTACTGAGTTTTAGAGATAGTGCCAGTATTTTTAATAATTTTTTCTAACGATTGAGCTGTCCTGTCTATCATAGCCTCGTAGAGATTACTGTTGTCTTCTATGGTTTTTTTAAATTTATCAATCTCATTATTAAGATCTTTTATTTCTTTATCTTTTTCATTTTTGTAGGAAATTGCTAACGATTTAAGTTCTAAAAACTTTTCAGATAAATTATCCATTTTTTCTTTTTGAAGTGTAACCCTTTTTTTTAAGTCAAAATAATCATCAATTAATTTAATTGTTGTTATAAGCAAAAGTTTATTTTCACCTATATTACCTAGTTTATCTTTAAGTTCAGAATATTTTTTATCTAGAAAAATAGTAAGATTTTTTAAGGACTCCTCTTGTCCATCGTCACATGAAAGTAAGTAGTCTTTGTTATTAAATCTAATATTTACGTTTGCCATTTTTCAATCTCTTCGACTAAACTCTCAGTTTCCTGATTCAGTTCATCTATGTCTGAATTAAATTTTTCTTCTAATTCTGATTTTTTACTTAATTCTTTTTGAAGTTTAGTAATTTTGGCTTTAAGATAAGAATGTTCTCTTATTAACTCTTCATTTTTTTTCTCTATTTCTTTCTTTTCTCTAGATAATTGATTTTTTTCTGATTTAATTTTTTCAGTATCATAAGAAGACTGTGAATAACTAAATGATAAATTGCTTAATTTATCAATTAAATTATTTAAATTTTTTTCTTTGTTTCTTAAATCGTCCATTTTATTTTTTTATATCATAATATTGATATAGAGACTTTAAGTCTATATAGGTAATCTAGTAGTGAACACAAATTTAAATCAATTAGCAAATGCAATAAGATTTTTGTCCATTGACGCTGTGCAAAAAGCAAACTCAGGACACCCAGGGATGCCTATGGGTATGGCAGATGTTGCAAGTGTTCTATTTAAATACCACCTGAGGTTTAGTCCTAAAAATCCTAGCTGGATAAATAGAGACAGATTTATTTTGTCTGCAGGTCATGGTTCTATGCTTTTATATTCTCTGCTCTATTTAACTGGATACGAAAGCGTGTCTTTAGATGATATTAAAAATTTTAGACAGATTAATTCTATTTGTGCTGGGCATCCAGAGTATGTAAAAAATTCTGGCATAGAAACTACTACCGGACCTCTTGGGCAAGGACTTGGTAACTCTGTAGGCATGGCGATTGGAGAAGAGATTTTTAGAAAAAAATTTGGATCAGATTTAATAAACCACAAAACTTTTGTTATAGCTAGCGATGGAGATTTAATGGAAGGTATAAGCCATGAAGTAATGAGCCTGGCTGGTCATCTAAAATTGAAAAATTTAATTGTTTTTTTTGATAATAATAAAATTTCTATTGATGGTTCAACATCGTTAAGTGTGTCTGATAACTATAAAAAAAGATTTGAGTCTTATGGGTGGAGTTTTCAGGAGATTAACGGACACAATCATAAACAAATATCAAAAGCTATAACAAAAGCATCCAAATCAAAAAAACCTTGCTTAATATCATGCAAAACAATTATAGGATTTGGTTCTCCAAATAAATCTGGAAAAGCTTCTTCTCATGGATCGCCTCTAGGTTCAGATGAAATAGCACTGGTTAGAAAGAAGCTTAAGTGGAAATATGATCCATTTGAAATACCTGGTGAAATTCTGAGATCTTGGAGACAGATAGGAGAAAAGGGAGCTGAGTTAGAAAAAGAATGGAATTCAAAACTTAATAAAAAAACCGATAAACTAAAAAATGAATTAAAAAATTTTATAAATAACACAAATCTGAAGGACCTTGAAAAAGTAATGATACAAGAAAAAACTAAATATTTTGATTTGAAACCCTCTATGGCTACAAGAAAGTGCTCAGCGGCAGTTATTGATACGATTACAAGTCTTTTGCCTCAATTAATAGGGGGCTCGGCTGATCTCAGTGGTTCAAATAATACAAAAACAGAAAATTCAAAAGTGATGTCATCTAAGAGTTTTAAAGGTAATTATATACATTACGGTGTCAGAGAACATGGAATGGCTTCAACAATGAATGGTCTTGCTTTGTACGGAAGTTTAATACCTTATGGAGGTACTTTTTTAATATTTTCTGATTACTGCAAACCTTCGATAAGATTATCAGCACTGATGGGGCTTAAAGTAATTTATGTTTTCTCTCACGACTCTATTGGCCTTGGGGAAGATGGCCCAACTCATCAACCTATAGAGCAGCTTTCAAGTTTGAGATCGGTTCCAAATTTAAATGTTTTCCGTCCTGCAGATATCAATGAGACAATTGAGTGCTGGCAAATTGCCTTAGAAAATAATAAGACTCCAAGTGCAATAGCTTTATCAAGACAAAATTTATCTTACATTACTCAAAAATTTTCTGAAAAAAATAAATGTAGATTGGGTGCTTATGAGTTAAAAATAACTTCTCATGATTATAAGCTAATTATTATTGCATCAGGATCTGAAGTAGAAATAGCTCTTGAGGCTCAAAAAAATTTAAAAGAGAGTAATATAGACTCCAAAGTAGTGTCGATGCCATGTCAAGAACTATTTGATAAGCAGAGTGAAGAGTATAAAAAAAGTATTTTAGAGGAAGGCGTAAGTATCATTACGCTGGAAGCGGGAAGTATAAGTTGTTGGAACAAATATGTTGGAGAAAAAGGTATGTCTATAGGTGTTGAAGATTTTGGTAAAAGTGCACCCTATAATGAGATATATAACCATTTTGGCTTAACTAGCGATAAAGTAGTTGAATTTGCTAGGAAGATGTTAAAACGATAATTTTAAACTAAAAATGCATGGAATTAAATATTTTCCTAAAAATTTAAATATTAAAGATAAAACCATAATTCTTAGAGTTGACTTTAATGTCCCAATCGAAAGTAAAGAAATAAAAGATTCGACTAGGATATTAAGTGTAATACCTTTTCTTGAGGAGTTAATAAAAAAAGAATCAAAAATTATTATTATTAGCCATTTGGGCAGACCTAAAGGAAAAAAGAAAAATGAACTCTCTTTACTGCCTATTTTTAAAATCCTAAAAGAAAAAATTAAAATTCCTATATATTTTTATACTGGAGAGATTGACCGGGAAGCAAAAAAGAAATGTTCATATTTAAAGTCCGGGGAAATTATGCTTTTAGAAAATATTAGATTTTTTGAAGAAGAAAGTATGAATGATGAGAATTTTTCAAAAAGACTCGCAGAGCTTGGTGATATTTATATAAATAATGCTTTCTCCTGCTCTCATAGGAAAGAGGCATCTATACACAATATTACTAAATTTATGAAAGAATGTTTTGCTGGTCCATTAATTGAAAAAGAATTAAGTGCTATTAATCTTCTTATTAAAGATAAAAAAGAACCAGTAACATGTATTGTAGGTGGTTCTAAAATTTCAACAAAAATTAATATATTATCTAATTTAATAAAAAATACTGATAATATTATTGTAGTAGGAGCTATGGCAAATAACTTTATATACTACAAAGGTTTAGAGATTGGAAAGTCAATGGTTGAGAGAGATTCAAAAGAAATTATTAAGAAAATATATTTAGAAGCCAAAAAATATAGGTGTAATATAATTATACCCGAGGATTTTCTCGTATCTAAAAATTATGATGGTGAGGCAAGTTCAAAAAACATTGATATGGTTAAAAAGGATGAAATAATTCTTGATATTGGCCCGAAAACTATACAAGCTATAAATAATAAAATTGATGACTCAAATACAGTGATGTGGAATGGTCCGGCAGGTTATTTTGAAAATAAAAATTTCGCTATTGGAACTAACTCAATAGCTAAAAAAATTTCAAAAAATACTAGTGAAAAATCTTTAATATCCATTCTTGGAGGTGGAGATACAATTTCAGCAATAAATAATAGTAAACTTAGTTTGTCGTTTACACACTTATCAACAGCTGGTGGTGCTTTCCTAGAATACCTTGAAGGAAAAGACTTGCCTGGGCTGAGTGTTTTAAAATAAATATTTGTTATGAATTTAGAAGAGATTGCAAAAAAGATGGTGGCTAAAGGTAAGGGAATTTTAGCGGCAGATGAAAGTACTGGAACAATGGGTAAAAGATTAAAAAGTGTAAATATTGAATCAACTCCAGAAAATAGATTAAGTTTTAGAGAGGCTCTTTTTAGCTCAGAGGGTATGAAAAATTATATTGGAGGCGTTATACTTTTCGAAGAGACTTTGAAACAAAAAAGTACAAAAGGAATATCAGTACCCGAACTAATCATGGAGAGCGGATCTATTCCAGGTATCAAAGTTGATAAAGGAGCTAAGAGCTTAGCTGGTTCTTCAGAGGAAAAAGTTACGGAAGGTTTAGACGGACTTAGAGAAAGACTAAACGAATATTATAAACTTGGTGCTAGATTCACAAAATGGAGAGCGGTATACAATATCTCTGAAAAATACCCCTCGTCTCAAGCTATTAAATCTAATGCTCATGCACTTGCAAGATATGCTGCTTTAGCACAAGAAACAAAGATGGTTCCAATAGTTGAGCCAGAAGTTTTAATGGATGGCGACCACGATATTAACAAATGCTATGATGTTACTACAGATGTCTTAAATGAATGTTACAATCAACTTGAAATTCATAAAGTATTTCTTAAAGGAACTATTTTAAAACCAAATATGATTTTACCTGGAGCTAACAGTAAAAATAAATCAAGCTCAGAAGAAATTGCAAAAAAAACAATCGAATGTCTTAAAAAAAATGTTCCAAGTGAAGTAACTGGTATTGCTTTTTTATCTGGAGGACAAAGCGAAAAAGAAGCTACTAAAAATTTAAATGAAATAAACAAAATAAACGATACAAATTTTCTTATATCATTTTCTTATGGAAGAGCCCTGCAGCAAAGTGCTTTAAAAACTTGGTCAAAAAATATGAAAGATATTAAAAAAGTTCATAGTGTATTTAACCATAGAGCAAAAATGAATGGTCTTTCATCAAGAGCTGAATGGTCTGAAAATTTAGAACAAGAATTTGCTGCTTAAAATTGAGAAGATTTATTTATTTAATTTCACCAAAAAAAATAAGACCTACTTTTTATAACGATTTAAGAAAAGTTTTAGCGACCAAAAAAGTTAATTTCTTTCAATTAAGACTTAAAAATAATAGTAATTATAAAATTTTCAAAATTGCCAAAAAAATTAAAATTATTACTAATAAATTCAAAGTTAAGCTTATAATAAATGATAATCCAAAATTAGCAAAAAAAATTGAAGCATCTGGATGTCATATCGGTCAACTAGATGTTCCCTTTTATTTAGCTAAAAAAATATTAAAGAAAAAAATTATTGGAGTAACTTGCCATGGTTCAAACAAATTAGTAAACCGAGCGATAAAAGATAAAGTCGACTACATAGCATTGGGTTCTTTTTTTAAATCTGATTTAAAACCAGGTGCAAAAAAGGCCGGTATAAAGATACTTAGAGAGACTAAAAAAAAAACAAAGATACCCATCGTTGCTATCGGAGGTATAAATAATAAAAATTATAAGAAACTTTTAAGATTGGGAGCGAATTATATTGCAATTTCAAGTTTTATTTGGAATAACCCTGCTCTTAAACCCGAGATTGCTATTAAGGAATTTAAACAATGAAAATATTAGCTAATGAAATTAAAGCAGGAATGATTATTGAACACAAAAATGATTATTGGAAAGTTTTAAAAACCCAGCACGTAAAGCCAGGTAAAGGGGGGGCTTTTAATCAAGTTGAATTAAAGAGCATAACTAAAGGAACTAAATTAAATGAAAGATTCAGATCGAGTGAAAACGTTGAAAAGGCTGAGCTTGATGATAAAAAATTTAATTTTTTATATCTTGATGAAAATAATTGTCATTTCATGGACAATAAATCCTTTGAACAAGTTTCAATTCCTAAATCCCTAACTGAAGATAAATTCAAATTATTAAAAGAAAATCTAGAAGTTACTATAACTTTTATGGATGAAAAACCTATATCAATAGAGCTTCCTAATAATATAGAGTATACTGTAGAGACGACCGATGCTGCAATTAAAAATCAAACAGCATCTTCATCTTACAAGCCAGCAAAATTAGACTGTGGAATTAATGTAACTGTGCCACCATTCATCGAGTCTGGTGAAAAAATAATTATTGATACAAGAACTTTAGAATATGTAAAAAAGGTAAATTGATGAGACTAGACTCTCCAAAAATGAATATTATTCGTAGAGCATGCCTTAAAGCTGCAAAATCTTTAATTAGAGATTTTGGAGAGTTAGAAAAACTACAAGTTTCCTCAAAAAATCCTGGGGATTTTGTTTCAGCGGCAGATAAAAAATCAGAAAAAATTATTATAGAGGAATTATTAAAGGTTAACCCTAATTGTGGAATTTTGAGTGAAGAAACAGGAGAATTGAACAAAAAAAATAAAGAAGAAAGATGGATAATAGATCCAATTGATGGAACTGTAAACTTTTTAAATGGAATACCACATTTTGCAATTTCTGTGGGTTATGAAGAAAATGGAGAGATCAAATGCGGAATAATTTTTGACCCGATTAAAGATGAAATGTTTTTTGCGGAAAAGGGATTGGGCGCTTTTTTAAATAACACACGAATAAGGGTTTCAAAACAAAAAAAGCTCACTGACTCAATTATAGCTACTGGAGGTCCAAAATTTAATAGCGAACAAAAAAATTTTATTTTAAAAGAATACTTAAAAGTTTCTAACATAGTTCATGCTCCAATAAGAAAATTTGGTAGCGCAGCTTTAGATATAGCAAATGTAGCATGTGGAAGATTTGATGGTTTTTGGCAAAGGGAATTAAAATATTGGGATGTAGCTGCAGGTATTATAATTCTTAAAGAAGCAGGTGGCTTCATTGATTTTATTGATAACAATGAAAAAAACCTAATAAAAAAGAATATTATAGCTACAAATTCAAATATTCATGAAGAACTATTAGCTTGTATTTCAAAAAAAAATATTGAGTAAAATAAATTTATAATATAAAACACCCAAGATGAAAAAAAAATTACATCCAAATTATCACAAAATTAAAGTCGTAATGACTGATGGGGTTGAATTTGAAACACGTTCTACTTGGGGTAAAGAAAATGATGTTTTAAAACTTGATATTGATCCAAAGTCTCATTCTGCTTGGACAGGTGGAGCACAAAAAGTTTTAGATAAAGGTAGAGTTAGTAAATATAATAAAAAATTTAGTAATCTTAGATCAAAGAAATAATTATGTCAGAGTCGCCATTTATGCCAAAAGCTACTGCTGTTTGGCTTGTAGAAAACACCACGCTAACTTTCAAACAAATTGCAAATTTCTGTAATTTGCACGAACTGGAGGTAAAAGGAATTGCAGACGGTGATGTAGCAAAAGGAATTAAAGCTTACAATCCAATACTTGCAGGTCAATTGACAAGAGAGATCATAGATGATTGTTCTAAAAATCCTGAAAAACCCCTGGCTATAAATCAAAGAACAGAGGATGTAAGTGTAAATGAGAGAAAAAAACCTAAATACACACCTTTATCAAAAAGGCAAGACAGGCCTGATGCAATATTATGGTTGTGCAAAAATGCTTCCGAACTCACTGACGGACAAATTTCTAAGCTTGTTGGTAGCACAAAAGGCACTGTTTCATTAATAAGAAAAAGAAGCTATTGGAATTTTTCTAGTTTAAAAGCTAGAGATCCTGTTATTCTTGCTTTGTGTACTCAAGACGCATTCAAAAAAGCTGTGGAAAAAGCTAAAAGAAGAATTGAGAGAGAAAAAAAAGCTAAAATAAGAGAAGAAAAAAAATTACAAAAAGAGAGTCAAGAAAATCAAAATGAGCAAAATCAATAAAGAACCAGTTGTGGGAATTATAATGGGAAGTAAGTCTGATTGGAAAGATGTTATGGAACATTGTAGTGAGATGTTAAAAGAATTTGGAGTTAAACATGATGTAAGAGTAATATCTGCACACAGAACTCCTAAAAGGCTAGAAAAATTTATAAATGAAGCTGAGAAAAATGATTACGAGATTATTATTTGTGCTGCTGGAGGTGCTGCACATTTAGCAGGTGTGACTGCAGCTTTAACAACTATTCCAGTTCTAGGAGTTCCAATGCCAAGCGTAACAGATGGTATTGACAGTTTATTATCAACTGTTCAGATGCCTGCAGGAGTTCCTGTAGCAACCTTAGCAATTGGAAAAGCAGGAGCAAAAAACTCTGCACTATTCGCTATTGCAATTTTAAGTCGTAAATATCCTAAAATTAGTCAAAAATTAAAAAAATATAGATCAGAATTTGAAAGTAATATTCCAAAAAGACCATATTAAATCCAATATAGACAATCACATTCCAACATGTTAACTACCTGTTAAAATTAACAGGAGGTTTTTATTAAAATAGAAGTAAAAGACAACAATATTGAACAGGCTATTAGAGTATTAAAAAGAAAACTTCAGAGAGAAGGTTTCTTTAAAATAGCTAAAATGAAAAGTCATTACGAAAAACCCTCTGAAAAAAAGAAAAGAATAAAAACAGAAAACATAAAAAGAGTAAAAAAATTACAAAAGTTAAGGAATAGAATTTAACTTAATTAAAATTAAGAGGTGTATAATGCCCCAAGGCAAAGTAAAATGGTTTAATTCAAAAAAAGGATATGGATTTATTACAGAGGATGGAACTGAAAAAGATATATTCTTACACGTTTCAGCTTTAGAAGAGTCGAAGTTAAGAATTCTGAAAGAAGATCAAAAAATTGAATTTGATATCAAAGAAGAAAAGAACAAATTACAAGCAATAAACTTAAAGAAAATTTAATTTTTATCGCGGGGTGGAGCAGTCTGGTAGCTCGTCAGGCTCATAACCTGAAGGTCGAAGGTTCAAATCCTTCCCCCGCAACCAATTTAAATTCGAAATCTTGAAATTTTTTTCTTATATTTGAAACCTGCTTTGGTTATCCCTCTAATGCTCTTTTTATTTGAGCTCAATGAATAAATTAACAATTTTCTAAATTTAAATTTATTTCTTATAAATTTTAAAATTGTCGTGTAATTTCCTTTACCTCTCTCATTTTCAGGTGTTTCGAAATCGAAAAGCATAATAAAATTTTTTATTTTTAAAGAAATACCAACTTCGCTTATGAACCACTCTTTTCCTTGAAAACTCCATCCACTACAGAGAAGTTTTTTTTGAGACAAAAGTACAATAAAATATTGTTTTTTTTTAAATCTTTCTTTTTTAAAATTATAAATATCAAAATATTTTGAAATATGTATATTTTTATTTTTTTTAAGAGATTTAATGATCAAAAGCTTTAAATCTTTTTTTAAATTTTTATTAAATTTTTTTGTTCCAGTAGACTCGAATAAATGGACAGATCTTAAATAGCTTAATAAATATTTTAAAAATTTGATCATTACTAAAGATATCTTGAAATTAATCTAAATTTAAATTTTAAATTTAGACTTTCTGCTATCATTTAAAAAACCTTTTACAGTGTCTATAGTGAGCTTTCTATAACTTTTACCAAAATTATTTATTTGAATTATAATCTTTGGTGGCATTGTAATGATATTGCAATTCAATTCCTTGGCCTGTAAAAAGTTATAAGCTTCTCTGGTGCTGGCCCATAGAATTTCAATATTTTTAAACTTTCTAGTAATAAAAATACTTTTCTTAAATACTGGTACGGGATTTTTGCCTTTGTCTGCCATTCTGCCTGCAAATATGGAAATTATAGATTTTGTTCTTTTGCTTAAACATTTTATGATTTTCCTAACTTGATCAAAAGTATAAACCGCAGTGATATTAAGCTTAACTCCCTTAGAACTTAGTTCTTTAATGACTGCTCCCATAAAAATCCCTTTTGAATTCACCACTGGAATTTTTACATATACATTATTCCCCCAGGTATTAATTTTGTATGCTTGTTTTAACATTTCTTTTTGAGTATCAGCAAAAACCTCAAATGAGATAGGTTTTTTACAACTCTTTAGTATTTTGAGTGAATATTTCTTGTAGTTTTTTGCTCCTGCTATGCGCATTAAACTTGGGTTCGTCGTAAAGCCATCAACAATTGGATTATTGTTGAAAGATTTTATGGTTTTAAAATCAGCGCTATCACAAAAAATTTTTGTTTTCATTAGTTCAAGTTCTTAACAATATCCTCGGTCATTTTTTTAGCATCTGAAAACAACATTAAGGTATTGTCTTTATAAAAAAGTTCGTTATCAATACCTGCATATCCAGGGGAGAGACTCCTTTTAACAAACAAAACAGACTTACATTTCTCTACATCCAAAACTGGCATTCCAAAGATGGGGCTTTTTGGATCTGTTTTGGCTACTGGGTTAGTTACATCATTTGCGCCTATCACAAAAGCAACATCTGCATTAGCAAAATCATTATTTATATCATCAAGCTCAAAAACTTCATCATAAGGAACATTGGCTTCAGCTAACAAGACATTCATGTGTCCTGGCATTCTCCCTGCAACTGGATGTATTGCGTATGAAATTTTGATATCATTTTTTTTTAAAGTATCTACCATTTCTCTCAAAGCATGTTGAGCTTGGGCAACTGCCATACCATACCCAGGAACTATTATAACTGATGAAGCGTTCTTAAGTAGAAAGGCCGCATCTTCAGCATTTCCACTTTTAACTGGTTTTTGATCTTTTTTCTTTTCATTACTTAAAGTTGTCTCTCCACCAAATCCCCCGAGTATAACACTGAAAAAAGATCTGTTCATTCCTTTGCACATTATGTATGACAATATTGCTCCAGAAGATCCTACTAATGCACCAGTTATAATTAAAGCCGTATTTTCTAAAGTAAATCCGATTCCAGCAGCAGCCCAGCCTGAGTAAGAATTCAGCATTGAAATTACTACGGGCATGTCTGCGCCGCCTATTGGAATAATTAGTAAAACTCCTATTAAAAAAGATATTGCAATCATACCCCAAAAGAAGTTGTCTGATTGTGTTAGGCACAAATAATAAATTAACCCGGCAATGGATATTCCCAGTATAAGGTTTAAAAAATGTTGTCCTTTAAAGGTTATTGGTGAACCAGACATTATTCCTCTTAACTTTAAAAAAGCTATTATTGATCCTGAAAAAGTAATTGCTCCAACTGCGGCACCTATGGACATTTCAACTAAACTTGCGAGTTTTATATTGCTAGGCATACCTAAATTAAATGCCTGAGGGTTTAAAAATGCAGATATGGCTACGAAAACTGCGGCAAGACCGACAAGGCTGTGAAAGCCTGCTACCAGCTCTGGCATAGCAGTCATTGGTATTTTAAAAGCAATAAAAGCACCAATTCCTCCGCCAATAACTAAAAATAATAGCACGTAATTAATTGCTGATGAAAAATTTCCTACAGATAAAAATGTAGTTGTAATTGCTATTATCATTCCTAAAATTCCAAATAAATTTCCCCTTCTTGATGTCTCTGGTGAAGACAAACCTCTTAAAGCAAGAATGAAAAGTATCCCTGAAAACAAATAGAATATTGCTGATAAATTAGCTGATATCATTTTTTATTTTTTTTTTTCTTATACATTTGAAGCATTCTCTGGGTGACTAAAAAGCCCCCAAATATATTAACAGCGGCTAGAACTATTGCTAAAAAACCAAAAATATTTGATATATCAAAAATATTATTTGAAGAACTAGCTAATGCCGCAATTATTGCACCAACAATTATTACTGAAGAAATTGCATTTGTAACTGACATTAAAGGTGTGTGAAGAGATGGGGTAACACTCCAAACAACATAATATCCCACAAAAATCGCCAATATAAAAATACTAAATCTGAATATAAATGGATCTATTTCCATATTAGTTACCTTTTTTTATTAATGTGTTTTTAATTATTTCATCTTCCATATTCAAAATGAATTGTTTTTTTTCTCTGCTATATAGATTTCTAATAAAACTAAATATATTTTTAGCATATAAATTTGAAGCAGTTAGAGGTAATTTATTCATAACATTGCTAATACCAATTATTTTAACACCATTTTTAATAACAATCTTATCTATTTCAGAGTGAGCTGAATTTCCTCCTTGAGAAACAGCTAAATCAAAAATTACTGAGCCTGATTTCATTTTTTTAATCATATTTTCGTTTAATATTCTTGGTGCAGGTTTGCCAGGAATAAGAGCTGTACAAATTATAATATCACTTTTTGATGCTGCAGTTTCTAACATTTCTGATTGTTTCTTTTTAAAATCTTCTCCTGCTTCTTTTGCATAACCTCCTTTTGTTTCTAAATTTTCAGATCCTTCTACAGTTAAAAATTTGCCACCTAAACTTTCTACCTGCTCTTTAGCGGTTGTTCTTACATCAGTTGCTGAAACTATTGCTCCCAATCTTTTAGCAGTTGCAATAGCTTGTAAACCAGCCACGCCTGCGCCTATAACTAAAACTCTAGCAGCAGGCACAGTACCAGCAGCTGTCATCATCATGGGTATTGCCTTTTCATATTCATATATTGACTCTATTACTGCTCTGTAGCCAGCAAGGTTTGCTTGGGAAGAAAGAACATCCATAGATTGTGCTCTTGTTATTCTAGGAAGAAGATTTAAAGCAAAAATATTAATTTTATTTTTCGATAAGTCCTCTTTTAAATCGTAGTTAGATACTATTATATGTGAGTTTTCCTTTATAGAGTCTAGCTCTTTTTTTTCTGGAAAATTTACTTTACATATTAAATTAGAGTTGGAGAGTACTTCTTGCGAGGTATTAAAAAATTCTGCTCCTTTTCTTTTAAATTCTTCATCTGCATAGCCTAGGCTAACTCCATATCCTTTTTCTAAAAAAATGTTTAAACCTAAGTCTTTTAGATTTTTTGTGGTATCTGGAGTGATAGAAATTCTTCTCTCTGGATTATTTTCTTTTGTTGATCCAACGTTCATTAGAAAGAATTAGCCCTGTCTGGCTTTAAATCTTGGATTTTTTTTATTTATAACGTAAAGTTTTCCTCTACGCTTAACTAGTTTTGAGTTAAGATCTCTTTTTTTTAACGATTTTAAGGAACTGGCTATTTTCATAATTTAATTAGCCTGGCAACGTCCTACTCTCCCATGTCTTAAGACAAAGTACCATCGGCGCTGAAGGACTTAACTTCCGAGTTCGGAATGG
>MDTE01097052.1_pt1 | contig 21094 bp, 15 predicted proteins | sample 811231 | NCBI WGS metagenome assembly MDTE01 (sample SAMN05326651, study PRJNA326480) | marine metagenome | isolation source: seawater | place: Indian Ocean: Red Sea | collected 2010
TGCTTTAATAGTTTGAATTTTAAGCTCTTTATCCTCTAAACCTGCCATAATCATAATCATTCCAGAGCTACCTGAGATTAAAGTAATAATTCTAGCTAGCATCAAAATATATAAAAGTATAGAATATTGGATTAAATTACCAGTGTTATCATATAGATATAATATATCATTTGCAAACAAAATAATTAAAACTACGAATGGCATTGTAAAAAGATTAACAATAAATGTAATCTGCTTATAAATAGATGACAACTTACTAATATTTTTTTCTTTGTATAATTTAGTAATTGCAGGTGCAAAAATTTTATTGATATTTTTCACAATAAACATAGTAACTCCAGTAACAGTTAATAAAATACTATATACCCCAATTTGGTCGGGGCTTAATTTAATGCTAATAATTAAAGAAAGAGACTGAGCAGAAAAAAAAGAAATTAATGAATTTATATACATTTTTTTTCCATATAAAACCACATTTTTATCCAAATTAGTTTGATTTTCAATTGTAGAAAAAATAGAAAATTCATTTTTATTGAAAATATAAAATAAAAATATCAGTATTACAGTTGAAACAAATAGTTCTATTAAGATAAAGTAAACGATATTACTTGTATACTGAAAAATCAAAAATGTTAAGACAGCTCGAATTGGTACTGAAAATAATGTATTGTAAACAACAATTTCTTTAATTTTAAAAACTGATCGATATAATGAGATTATTACACTTGTAAAAATTGATATTGGAACATTAATTGATACTAAAAATAAAATTAATGAAAAATCATCTATCTTTAAATAAACATATGTATCTAAAATTGGGGAAAAAAACCAACTAAGCAACAAAAAGAAAACTGTCACTAATATTATATACCTTATTATTTTGTGTAATAAATTCCTTGCTTTAGTAATATTATCATCAAAATAATTTGGTAAATACTTAATAATTACCCAAGGTATACCTAAAGAAAGTAAAGTGTCAAAAAATGATGCAAAAGTTTGAGCTGAAACATACTTGCCCCATAAATCTACCCCAACAATATTAATTAAATAAATTTTGACTAAAAAACCAATCAAAAAACCAAAAGCAGAGCCTAAAATTCCCCAGTTTGCTTGTCTCAAAATTAATTTAAGCATTATTTATAGTTAAATATTTCAAAATCTCTTCTATACATTTTATAAACAATCTCTTTCATTTCATTCGTGTAAATCTTATCACATTTATGTTTAGCTTTACCTTTATTTAAATGTGGTAAAATAATATCTTTATTAATTAGTTTTGAGAGTTGAGATAAATCCTTATCTAAATTTTCGTATTTCCCAATAAAATCAACAATAATTTCACCATAATCATTACAAATAAATTCACTCTGGTGTTTAAAGTGTACGATTTCATTTACTATTTGGTTATTTAAGCCGTTAAAAATAAAATCTTCAAAATTTTTATAACCAATTAAGTGTTGTTTATAAGCATTTTGATCATGAATGTTCATACCACCAGTTTGTAAAAATTTATAAGCTGAATAAAGTCTGTCATAAGGATTTCTAACAAATGAAAAAACAAAGAACTTTTTAAATTTTTTTCCAAAAATTTTTTTGTAAAAATGAACTTTTCTATGTCCCTCATTAGAAACACTTCCATAAATACCATTAACTAATGAAATACCTGCAGTTTTTGGAATATGAATGAAAATAGTATTGGATTTATTAAATGCGTTAATAAGAGTACCATTTCTATTTATTTTTCTTCTTTCAGACAAAATAAATATTTTCTGTTTGATAATATTAGATATTCTCTTAATCATTTATAATTACATCATTAATGAATTTATCTACTAAGTTATCTATTTTGTAGTTCTTGTCAAAAACAAAATGTCTCTTAGAGTTCATGTTTTTCAAAATACATTCAACTAAAGAGCTAACTTCTTTAGCATTTGCAAGTGAATAAATTTTATCTTTACTTTGAAGGAGTTCAGAAATACCTTGACCCTTAATTGCTATAAATGGTGTATTTGTTGCCCAGGCTTCCATATAAACGCATCCTAAAGCTTCATAATAAGATGGGAGTACAAATAAATCAATCTCATTATAAAATAGATTTAAATGCTCGTGAGGCATTTCCGATTCAAAAGAGATAATATTAGTTAAATTATTTTTAACTACATAGTTATAACATTCTGATAATGTTGGGCCAGTACCTACTAATCTTAAACATAAATTATTATTTTTTTTATGTAATAATTCTACAGCTTTAATCAGTAAAATATGATCTTTTAACTTCCAAAAATTAGCTACACATCCTATTGTATATTTTTTATTTTTTTCAACTTTTATTTTATAAAATTTTTTTGTATCAACTCCATTATAAAAAACATATTCTGATTTTGGTTGGTATTTAGGAAACTTATATAATTGATTTAATACTAATTTTGAAACTCCTATATTATAGTCAAATTTATTTAGCTCTAGAATTGATTTGTACTTCAAATATCTTCTTTGCAATGTTCTAAAAAACTTAAATCTACAATTGTTAAGCTGAATAACGTCTAGGCCATGATGCTGAATAATTTTTTTAACTCCTTCACAATCTTTAATTGAATTAGCAATATAGGCAGAGGGGTACGCTACATGAGCATGTATTATATCAATATTGATAATATTATTTTTATTTAAAAAATGATTAAATCTATAATCATTCACAGTTTTAAAAATACCAGGAAAAATAAAAAATGGAATATCAATTAACTTGAAGATATAAACATCAAAATTTTTAAAATTATAATTTTTTTCTCTAGAAAATATTGAAACTAATTTTACAATCTTTATCTTTATGTTTTTCTTTCTTCTAATTTGATTAAGTTGATCATAAATATAAATTCCTTTATGATTAGATGATGAAGGAAAAAATGGTGTTATAACTAAGTATGTTTTGATTTCTTTCATTATAATTTATATAACAAACTAAAGTCTGAAAAATTATTTTTTACAAAATTAATTGTATCAACATGCAATTCATCTCTATACTGGCCATCAACACCTGATCGTGTAAAGTTTCCTATAAAGCTACCATCTTTAGGTGCATTTCCATATTTTTGGGAGTGATCTTTTGACATTCTTTTTATATTAGAAAAAGAGGACAAACTAATTGATTTATTAATTAACTCTTCATCGATATTCAAATCTAGAAAAATAACAAGTGACTTAAGTTCATGAAAACAGTTAGTTTTTAAATTTGAATAATTCACAATATAATCAGCTTTATTTACAGATTTTTCATAAAATTTTTTCCAATGTAAAAATTTAGTCCTAACATAATAGTCAATATTGTGCAAATTTTTTATTTCATCTTTACTGTCGTTTGGAAAAGGTACAACTCTATCTCTATAAAAATAATATGCAGAAACTAAAGTATCTAAAGGATTTCTATGAATAAATATTTTAAAATCAAATAAATCATATGGCTTTTTATAAATTGCATGTGTTCTATAAAAAAATGGGAAACCTTCTTTAGGAAGATTAGTAGTTGCTCTATCCATTATATTATTTTGTAATAAATTTAATTCTTCATAAGTTAAAGTTTTATAGTAATTTTTATCTAACAAAAGATTTAAATAATTAAATAATAAAAATCTTAGCCATGTATTGCCACTTTTTGGATATCCAAATAATAATATTTTCTTTTCATCATAAGATGATAAAAAACTTTTAAGTTTATTATATACATTCCACCAATAATATTGGTCCTTTAAATATTCTATCATAATAATGAATCTATTTCTAATTCCCACTTTTTAATTTGAATATTCCAATCAAATTCTTTGGAAAGTTCATATGCTGCTATTGAATTATCATGCAATAGTTTTGGTGATCTTATTAGTTCATGAATTTTTTTAATGACTTCTTTTTTATTTTTTAAAACAAATCCATTATGATTAGTTTGAATAATATCCTGCATCCCATAGTTATTATAAACAATTGAAGGAACTGATGCAGCTGCAGCTTCTAATATAACTTTAGGAAATCCTTCAGATTTAGAAAGAAGTATATTCAAATCCATATTGATTAGTATATTTGAAATTTCACTATTGTTAATATGATCGTATAAGATTACATTTTTTGAAGAATATTTTAAGATATCAGATTTCAATGGGCCTGACCCAATGATATGAAAGTTTAGATCATCAAATTCTTTAGCTATATCTATTAATTCAATAATTCTCTTACGTTTAATTAATGAGCCAATAAAAATAATATTTCTAAGCTTTTTTATTTTTCTTTTATTGGTAAAAATCTTTCTATCTACTCCTAAAAAAAGTGGTTTTTTATTTAATTGGATACCACAGTCAGTATTACTAGAAATATGATTTGTTATACCATATATATTTGGTATTAAACTAAAATATTTTAACATCTTTTGTTTTGAACCAAAACTATCAATCATTGATTTATATTTTAAATCACAAATATTTCCTTCTATTGTAGTGAAGACTTTTTTGTTGAAAATTTTTGCAATTTTCAAAACTAAAATAGGAGTTGAATGATGTTTAGGCAAATATGACAAATCAGACCACATAATTCCATAAAGAAAAGCAAAAAAGTTAGATAGAATATATATTGATTTGTATACTGTAATATATGAAATTTCTGAATTTAATTTTTGGTATTCTTTTAAACTAACTTTGAGTGTTTTGATTACATATTTTTCTTTATCAAGATATGATGCTAATGATTTGCAATTTATGTTCTGTGCATTATTAATATTTACATACGCTCCCAAAAATATTTTTTTCTTTCTCATTTTAGTAAAGATAAAAATTTATCTCTATTAAAAGATGAATAAAATAATGCTTCCCACTTTTGAACTTTTAAAGAAGATTGCACATAGTTATTTACAATATTTTTTATTTCATTTTTCAGTACATAATTAAAATCATTATGAAACATATTAAAGTCGTCATTTAATGATGTTAAAAAAAATGTTGGGATTCCAAAATATGCTGCTTCAAAAGTTGTTGTTGAATATGCTGTTATATGAACTGAACATAATTTAAAAGATTCAAACAATGACTCATTAGATTTGAATACATTATTTAATTTAAATAAGAAATTTATATCAAAATCAGTAGACGCTCTAGGGTGATTTCTTAAATAAAAATTATAATTTGAATATCGTAAGATTAATTTCTGTAGTTCATCCAATAATATTTTATTTTGACTAAATGAATGGTCATCAGTAAACTGCAGAGAAACTAAAATATTATTATTAAATCTTGAGTGTAATAATTTTGCAGAATCTCTATTCACCCCTATTACATGAGAATTATTCATGTAATATTTACTCGAATCCGATGTATCTAATATTGATTTAAAAGCATGCCCAAATAATAAAACTTTTATTTTATTTTTTTTTATATGTTTTGAAACATAGTTATTTTCTAGATATGAAGCTTGATTTGAAAAAATAATTCCATGTTGTAAATCAAAAATGTTAGAATCAAAATTGATACCTCTAAAAATCTCAATCATACTTTGAGATAATACTATAACATTGTCAAAATAAATTTTAGAAAAAAAAGATTTACGTAAAAGTTTTCCGATATGCTGATCTGATTTAATAAATTTTCTTGAAAAAATAATTAAGTAATAAATAAAATCAAATGGTATTGTTTTATTATTTCTACCAATTTTAGAAAACCTATCTGGTTCTTCAAAAACTAAAAACGATTTTTTTTCTTCATTACAACATTTATACAAATGATTAAAATACATGTTTTGTGAAATTTCATCTCTATTAAAATGTTGTGGATAATAAAAAACTATATCAACTTTTCTTTTAAAGAAAATTGAAGAAACAAAAAAAATAAATGACTTGAAAAAGTAAATCATTTGTAATATTTAAAGCCTTGTAATTTTTTTAATAAATAGTTACAATATTCAATATCTGATTGGCTAAGTTCATCTAAATAACTACCAACTTTAGCTTTTCTGACTTTCAGATGATTAATTTCTTTTCCAAAATCATTAAATCCAGATAATTTATTTACTAGTTCTTTATTACGCATTTTAGTTGCGCTACTTTTATTGTAAACTTCTCTTATAATTTTCTCTTCAATATTAATTTCCAAAAAATTAAATATTTTTTTCAACTCACTCTCACCATTATTTTTTAAATCTTCGTACTTGACTAAAAAAAAATCTTTAGAAATTTTTCTTTGATTATACCAAATATTATAAAACTGTATAATCCTATTAAATCCTAAAGTTTCATCTCTTACAAACTCAGAAATTGAAGAAAAATACATGGGCTTTTTAGTTCTTTTGGTAATTTGATGAAAATGTGATACAATAACATCTCTAGGATCTCTAACTAAAAAAATAACTTTTGATCTTCTATAAAAATATCTTTTAACATATTTGAAGATTAAACTTGGATTTTGCTTTTGTCCACTTTCAATAACAATTTCGCTAAAATCATGTGTCTTGAGATAATTTATTTTTTTATCAGATTTATCCTCAATTTGGTCTAGCATATAAGACAACCATGTTCTTCCAGTCTTAGGAAATGAAACCAAAAAAACTTGATTTTTCTTGTAAGTATAAGACAAAAAATAATCTTTTAGATATCTCCAAAACAACATTTATAAACATTTAATATTATTATACTTTTTCATCACTAAAATAATTGGATGTGGCTGATTTACTATGATAAACATAACCATAACCGTATCCATAACCATAATGATTTTCATCAGAACTAGTAACATCATTAAATACAATGTTTATATTTTTAAACTTATTATTTTTTTCTAATTCATTAATAAAATTAAGTGATGCTTTTGAGCTTACCTTGTGTCTAACTACAAAAAGATTGATGTCAACGGATTTTGAAATTATTAAAGCATCCGCTACCAATCCAACAGGTGGAGTATCAATGATAATAATATCGTAAAGCAGTTTAAGTTTATCAATTAATTCTAAAAATCTATCTGTTGCAAATAATTCTGCAGGTCTTTCTGGCTTATATCCAGAATATATTAAATCAAGATTTTTTTCATCTGATTCTAAAATTATATCCTCAATCTTTAATTTTGAATTTTCCAAATAATTTGAAATTCCATATTTTGCATGTTTATTAAAATCTTTATACAATCTAGGTCTTCTTAAATCTGCACCAATCACTATGGTCCTTTTATTAGATACAGCATAAGCAATAGCGAGATTTTCTGAAATATAGGTTTTACCTTCACCAGAAGTAGAAGAAGTTACCATTATGGTTTTATTTTTTTGATTGAGCTCAATAAAATCCAAATTTGTTCTTAAACCTCTAAAGCCTTCAAAAACTAATGATTTTGGGTTTTGGTCAAATAATAAACTAGATCCACTATAATTCTTGCCTAAACCTGAAATAATTGGGATATCGGTTCGTCTCTTTATATCTATTGAACTTATTATTTTATCATTTAAAAGTTCTATCAATAGTATGCAAAGTAATGGTATGAAAATTGCCATAACAAATGCAAAAAGATAATTTGAAGATTTTTTCGGATAATCAGGTGGATTATTTAGATAAATAGCTGGTTCTAAAACTTTGCTATCTGCAGTTATAGAAGAATGCGATATCTTAGCTTCAGCTCTTTTGGTTAAAAGAAATGTATATACCTTTTCACTAATTGCTTGTAAACGTTCAATACTTAATAATTCTCTCTCTACTTCTGGTATTGAGCTCAATGAGCTTTCTAATTTGACAATTCTTTGCTCAATATCTTTAATTAAAATATCATTAGCAAACCTATTAGTATTTATTGCTTCTTGTAAATTTAGTAGCAATTGCTTATTTTGTCTGTTATATTGTGCTATCGCTGGATTATTAATTTGACCGCCATCAATTAAAATATTTTTTTTAATTTGAATTTCAACTAATTGATCAATTAGCATATTTATAGCAGGATCATCAATGCCATATGACGTAGGAACGCTTATTCCTTCAAACAATTGACCTTCACTAATGTATTTTTCTAAGTAATCGTAGTAATTGTTTATACTTCTACTTTTGACTAACTCAGATTCTACTGATGCAATTTTACTGTAAATAGTTTGAGCCTTAAGACTTAAGTCGGTAATGTTGTTTTTATTTTTATAATCCTGAATCTGTTGTTCAATAAAAGATAAGGAATCTTGCATTTCACTTAGCTGATTATTGATAAAAACTACTGTATTTTTTGATGCTAAGCTCTTTTCTTTAACTTCTGATTGAATATAGTTTTCAGTTAATTTATTCAAAAAAACTATACCTTTAATCTGATCTGTTGTGTATAATGAAATATTTACAACAGAAGATTCTCGCTCTTCTTGATTAATAATTAATTCATTTTGGTATTTTTTAGTTAACTTCTTTAAATATTTAAATTTTACAAGATACTCATCTCCTTGATTAAAATTATTTTGATTAAAAATGACCTTTAATGATGTATTATTAATTTCAAATTTTTGGTTATACTTAAAAGTTTTAATTTCTCCAGTTTTTAAATTTTCAACACTAAAATCTTTAAATGTAATATTTGTAAACTTTAGCGTTTGGTTATAAAGATTATGTTCTTTATCACATATAATTTGTATCGGAACCTCATATATTTCAGCATTTTTTACACTACCAATTAAATAAAAAGTAATATCATATCTTAACTGTTCTAATGTTGCATAAATCAAAGGGTAAGATTTAAGTAATAAAATTTTATCTGAAACCTCAACATTATCTGCTAAAATCGACTTTTCATAAAGCAGATCTGATGCAGATCCAATGTTATTGTCCTTTTTAATAAGTAAAGATGTTTCAACTAAATATTTTTCTTCAGAATATCTATTAAAACCAAAAGCAGCAACAAAACATATTAAAAAAGAAAGTAAAAAATAAAACCAATTTCTTTTAATTTTTAAAATAAATTGATTTAAGTCCAATATATCATTAGTTGGTTCAGTCATATTATTTATTTGATATTAACAAATACAAAGATACGGCTGAAATAGAAAGTGATATGATGTTTGTAATACTATTAACAGCATAAAAACGTTTTCTTAATGGTGCTACATATATAATATCATTAGATTCCAACATCATATTATTTGTTAATATTTCTTTACTGGTTAAATCAACATAAAACATTTTTTTAGAACTTGTATTATTTCTAATTATTTTGATTTTTTTTCGATTTGCTGTTAAATTTAAATCCCCCGCCAAACTAAGTGCATAGAAAATATTTGTTTTAGAGTTTTTAATATTATATGTACCAGGATTCTTAACATCACCTAAAATTGTAACTTCAAAATTTATTATATTTAACTTTACCACAGGTTGTTCAAAATAAGAGATAGCTATATCTTTAATTTTACTTTCAAGATCTCTAATTGTAAATCCCGCTGCTTTAACTTTTCCTAAAGAAGGTAAGTCTAAAAATCCATCATTATTTATTAAATATCCATATAGATATGGATTTTGAACTAACAATTGAGAATTATTAGTAGCCTCTTTATTAAAGAAATCATGAATTTGCTCAGTTGTTGTACTAATTTGAACAGACAATAAATCACCGTTCTGCAAAATATAACTATCATCTACACTTGATATTTCAAAAGGATCTTTACTTTGAACGTATTCCAAATTTTTGTTTGAAATACATGATGAAAAAAATAGTGCAAAAAAATATAAGTAAAAAAGTCTCATCTAATTTTTTGAATTAATTATTATCAAATATCGTAAAATTATTTAATATAAACTAATATGCTAAAAGCTGAAAAAGCTTGTCTTCAAAACGTTTTTTTGGTAAAAACTGATTCTCTAAAGCAGGTGAAAAAGGAACTGGTGTATTTAATGAAGATGCTCTGGCAACAGGTGCATCTAAAAATTCAAAGCAGTTTTCATTAATTAAAAAAGCAATATCAGCACCAAATCCACCAATCATACAATCTTCGTGAAGAATAATAACTTTTCCTGTCTTTTTTACTGAATTTATAATAGTTTCCTCATCTAGTGGAACAAGGGATCTTAAATCAACTAAATCCGCATTAATATTTTTATTTTGATTTAGGACTTCAATTGCCCAATGAACTCCCATACCATATGTAATTATTGACACATCATTTCCTTCTTGTACTAAATTAGCTTTACCTATCTCAATTGAAAAATAATCATCGAAAATATCAGCAGAAATACTTCTATACAGAGCTTTGTGTTCAAAAAACATGACAGGATTTGGATCATTAATTGAAGAAATTAATAATCCTTTAGCATCTGATGGAAATGCTGGATAAACAACTTTTAGTCCAGGTGTATGAGTAAACCATGACTCGTTTGATTGGGAATGAAAAGGTCCCGCTGCAACTCCTCCACCAGTTGGCATTCTAACTACAACATCTACATTTTCACCCCATCTATAATGAGTTTTTGCAAGATTATTCACAATTGCATTAAATCCAGAGGAAACAAAATCTGCAAATTGCATTTCAATAACAGATTTCACACCATTAATTGAAAGACCTAATCCTGCGCTTAGAATCACAGATTCACATATTGGAGTATTTCTTATTCTTTCTTTACCAAACTCTTTAACAAAACCATCAGTTATCTTAAACACACCACCATAATCAGCTATGTCTTGCCCCATTATTATTAAATTTTCATGCTTTTGCATAGATTGAAACAAAGCTTCTGATATAGCATCGACAAATCTTTTATTTTTAAGTTTATCTGATATCGGATAATGCTTATAATCTTTCAATGAATACACATCATTAACCTCACAATCTAATGTTGGCTGAATGGAACTTTCTTTATCTGCAATATTCCATGCTAATGTTATTTCTTTTTTAAGTTCATCTTTTATCTTGACGACTTTAGAATTGTCAAGAATCTTTTTAGAAATTAAAAAATCCTCATAACTAATAACAGGATCTTTTTTTGACCATTTTTTTAATATTTCTTTTGGTACATACTTTATACCAGAGGCTTCTTCGTGGCCACGCATTCTGAAGGTCATACATTCTAAAATAACTGGTTTGCTGTCAATAAGCATTTGTTTTTTTATTTCAATAACCTTATTATAAACTTCAACAATATTATTCCCGTCAATGGTGTAAGCTTCTATTCCATAACCTATTCCTTTATCAGAAAACTTCTCACATTTGAATTGTTCATTGTTAGGAGTTGAAAGACCATATCCATTATTTTCAATAACAAAAATAACTGGTAACTCCCATACAGCTGCAACATTGATAGCTTCATGGAAATCTCCTTCGCTAGCACCACCATCACCTGTAAAAACTGCAGTAATCTTGTTATTTTTTTTAATTTTATTTGCTAGTGCTATCCCGTCAGCAACACCCATTTGAGGTCCAAGATGCGATATCATACCAACTATATTATGATCTTTTGATCCAAAATGAAAAGATCTATCACGCCCTTTTGTAAAACCATTTAATTTACCCTGAAACTGTGAAAACAAACGATTTAAAGGAATATCCTTTGAAGTAAATACACCCAAATTTCTATGCATAGGTAAAACATATTCATCAAAATCTAAGGCCATAGTTACGCCAACTGAAATTGCTTCCTGCCCTATTCCTGAAAACCATTTTGAAATTTTTCCTTGACGAAGTAGAATTAACATTTTCTCTTCAATCAATCTAGGTCTAAGTATACCCTTATATAGATTTATTAGCAGATTTTTATCAAGTTCTGCAATATCAAATTTCATTAAACATATATTTATTTCAAAACTACTTAATATTTCTTTACTTTGTTAATAATTTAGTAAATGAATTATAAATATTTTGCAATTAATAAATTTATAAAAAACAATGAAATTTTTTAATGAATTTTTAAAAAGAATAATCATACTATTAGTTTTATATTCAATCAGCAGGATATATTTTTTTTACAATAATTTTGACAACTTTTACCCAGTAAAAATTTTAGAGTTTTTTGAAGGGATTCGATTTGATTTATCAGCAATAATTTATATTAATATTCCATTATTTCTTCTTTTATTAGCTCCATTAAATTTCAAATCAAATAAAAAATACAAACTATTAATTAATATCATTTTTTATATAACTAATATACCTTTTTTAATCTTTAATAATATTGATATTGAATATTTTAGATACACTCAAAAACGATCAACCACTGATTTTATTCAGTTAATACAACTTGGTACTGACATTAATAACTTAATTCCAATTTATTTAAAAAAATTTTGGCCAATAACTATTTTTACTGTTTTACAAATATGGGTTATTTTTCAAGTTAAAAAAATACCAAATGTAAATTATGTAAATAGTTTTAAAAATATCGCTAAATCATTTATAATATTTTTAGTTTCGGCATTACTACTTGTTGTTGGAGCTCGAGGTGGCATACAATTAAAGCCAATTAATCCAATTAATGCTGGAGAGCTATGTAATTCGAAAAATTCAAATCTAATTTTAAATACTCCATTTTGTTTGCTTCAATCAATTAATCAAAATAAACTTAAAACATTAGATTACTTTAAACAAAGTGAAATAAATTCTCTTTACAACAATTATATCGAGAAAACAAGTAATAAACAAGACAAGAAAAATATTATAATACTAATAATGGAAAGTTATTCTAAAGAATTTATTGGTTTTTATAATGAATCCGGCTTCACTCCATTCTTAGATAGTTTAATGAAACATAGTTTAGTTTTTACAAATGCCTATGCAAATGGAGTAAAGTCAATAGATGCACTTCCAGCAATAATATCATCTATTCCACCACTAATGAATGATCCATTTATAACATCTAGCTATGCTCAAAACAAATATAATAGTTTACCTGAGATACTAAAAAAAGAAAATTATTCAACATCATTTTTTCATGGTGGAACAAAAGGTACTATGGGGTTTTATAGTTATTCAAAAAAAGCAGGATTTGAAAATTATTATGGAAAAGAGGAGTTTAATAATGATGAATTCAGTGATGAAGTATGGGGGATTTATGATAAACCATTTTTTGAATTTTTCTATTATCAGTTAAATAAAAAAAATGAACCTTTTTTTAGTACTTTTTTTAGTTTAAGTTCTCATCTCCCATTTACTTTACCTAAAGAATATTTAGAAAAAAATAAAATTAAAAAAAATATTGGTATAAGAGAAACTATTTTATATACAGACCATGCAATGAGTAATTTTTTCCATTTAGCTAAAAAAGAATCTTGGTTTAAAAACACGATTTTTATCATTACAGCAGATCATACTTCACCATATTCTTACAACAAAAAATATAAAAATAAGGTAGGTAGATATGCAATTCCTTTAATAATATTTAGTGGGGATAGCTCAATGCAAGGAACAAACAATAAGATTGTTCAACAAATAGACATAATGCCAAGCATTCTAGATTTAACTAACTATAACAAAAAATATTTTACATTTGGAAAATCAATGATTAATGGAGCAGATTGGGCCGTGTGTTATAGATCAGGTAAATATCAATTAATTACTAATAATGGCATATTAATAAATTCTGATGAAAAATATCAACAATTTAGTGATTGGCAACTCAATAATGAAAAACAGGTAAATATTTACGATAAAAAAATTCTCAAAGCTATTAAACAAAGTTTTAATAATTCAATGATCAACAATAAAATGAATTATGAAAATTAGATTTATTATTAATCCAATATCTGGAACTGGAAAGCAAAAAAATATTGTTGAAATAGTTAAAAAATATTTTAACTTCGAAAATTATGACTTTGTATACACAAATGAAAAAGGTCATGCAAGTGAGTTATGTAAATCTGCAATTAAAGAGAATGTCAATATTGTTGTTGCAGTTGGAGGTGATGGCACAGTAAATGAATGTGCGAAAGAAATTATAAATAAAAATGTTGCTTTAGCAGTTATACCATGCGGATCAGGAAATGGCTTTGCTTATAATATTGGAATGAAAAAAAAAGTAATTGAAGCTGTAAAACAACTAAATAATGGAAAAATTAAAAAAATTGATACAGCTACTCTAAATTTAATTCCGTTTGTTAATGTTTCTGGAGTTGGGTTTGATGCACATATAGCACACCTATTTTCCAAAACTAAAATCAGGGGATTCAGTAGTTATATTAAATTAGTTCTAAAAAAAGTTTTGGCATATAATTCAAATTATTACACTTTGAAAACTAATGTAAAAGATTATAAGTTTCAAGCATACTTTATTGCATTCGCAAATTCAGTACAATATGGTAATGACATGAAAATTTCTCCCGAATCTAATCTAAATGATGGTAAAACTGATATAGTAGTCATAAAAAATTTCCCAAAATGGAAAATACCACATTTTATATATCAAATGTATATGGGGAAAATACATGAAAACAAATATGTTGAAATTATTAGAGAAAAAAGAATAAAAATTATACATGATTCAAATCCTATACATATTGATGGAGAACCATATTCAGTAAATAATACCATCAATATAGAAACTATTCCAAACAGTCTTAAAATATTTTGTTAAATGAAAAAAAGAAAAAAAAATATAGTATACTCAACTAATCCAAACTATCAATATGAATATGAAGATGAATTGGAAAATACTATTGATAAAAACAACCAAAATTTAAAAATTCACCTTAATAGGCATAAAGCGGATAAATTTTCTGTTGTTATCAAAAACTTTATTGGTACTAAAGATGAAATGAAGAAAATTGAAAAAAATATAAAGACAAAATTAGGTGTTGGTGGAAGTATTAAAAATAATCAAATAATAATTCAAGGAAAAGTAAGAGAAAAAGTAATTGAAATATTAAATTCTGATGGTTATAAGACTACTTCGGTTGGAGGATAAGTGCCCAGAGCGGGAATCGAACCCGCACGTTTAAAAAACACATGGCCCTCAACCATGCCTGTCTACCAGTTTCAGCACCTGGGCAATAAAAAAAATTATCCCGTCTAAGCGGGATATTTTTGTGACCTGGCTGGGGCTCGAACCCAGGACCCTCTCCTTAAAAGGGAGATGCTCTACCAACTGAGCTACCAGGTCAATTTAACAGGCGCAAATATAATATTTCTTTAATTCATAAATCTTTTTTTTAATATAAAAATTAAATTTAATAAGTGAAATTTGTATTATTATAAAAAAATAAAAATGATTTATCTTATTGGTTATATGGGAAGTGGAAAAACAACAATTGCTGCCGGATTATCTAATATGTTAAAACTTCCATATGTAGACACTGATGAGGAAATTCAAAAAAAAACAAATTTCACAATAAATGAAATTTTTAAAAAATTCGATGAAATTTATTTTAGAAAAATAGAGAAAGAAATTTTTACTAATATTAAAGGAAATAAAATAGTTTCAACTGGAGGTGGATTACCAATTTATTCAGATAATATGAAATATATTAAGAGAAATGGTATAAGCATTTATCTCAAAACTCCAATTCAAATTTTACATAATCGACTAAAAAAAAGTTCAGATAATAGACCATTAATTCAAAAAGTTAAAAAACCTGATTTAAAAAAATTCATTAAAAAACAAATTAAGGAAAGAGAATATTTTTACAAGCAAGCTAGTTTTATATTGGAAACAAAAGACTTAAGTAAAGAAGAAATTTTAAGAAAGATACACTCCTTTATTTGCAGTCGTTAAATCAACATTTATATATTCTTTTAATGTGGTTGACAATGAAAGACCAACATAATCAGATTTAATTGGATATAAATTATGATTTCTATTTACTAATACAACTGTTGATAATTTTTTTAAAGGAGTTGATAAAAATATTTTAGATGAATACATTAGTGTTTTTCCAGAATTAAGAACATCATCACATAAAATAACAACTTTATTTTTATAATCACTTTCTGAAAGATTAATATTTGCAGTTTCATCATATGGATTTTTTTTATTTAAATCAATACGACCAATAGTTACATTAATGTTTGATATTTTTTCAATTACTTTCATTAACTTTTTTGCTAAAATTGAACCTCTATCAGAGATACCAACAATAACAATATTTTTCTCGTTAATATTGTTTTCATAAATCTGCCATGAAAGTCTATTAACTTTCTGATTAAGTTGATTAAAGTCTAATATTTTAATTTTTTCTTTCATAACTCAGTTGTCAAAAATATGAAATTAATTCATTATTACATTTCCTGTAAAAGTATGGGATTCACCAATATCATCAATAATTTTTATTATGTAACTATAATTTCCAGTATAAATTTCCTCTTTATTATCAACAGAACCATCCCAAGTATTCAATTTATCATTAGAGTAAAAAACTAAATTACCCCATTTATTATAAATAAATATTTCAAAATCACTGAAATTTTCACCCTTAACACAGCATGGATCCCATGGAAAATAATCGTTTAATTTATCGCCATTAGGTGTAAAAGAATTAGGCAAGTATAAAGAAAAAACAGGTTTAATGTATAGTTCATAAGTAGTATCCTTAACACATGGGCCATTTTCTGCTACTAAAGTAACATCATAGTAACCAGGTTCATTATATGTATAAATTGGGTTTTCTAAGTATGAGACGCCGTTAAAAGGAGGATCACCAAAATTCCAAGTAAAATTATTTGCAAACTGCGAATTGTTTATAAAAGAGACTTGTGACTGAAATATATCATTATCATTTATAACATAATCAAATCTAGCAATCGGAGTGTTTAATACGTCTATTAATATTTCATCATCACTTGAGTTAACACATCCATTTATATCTGTTAAGGTTATTATTTCATATAATCCTTCTTGAATTGTAGCTAAAAAAGATGTGTTTGAACTAATTTCCAAAATATTATCATTAATTACCTGATCAATTGAATAAACTAAACTAAAAGGGAAATTCCCACTAAGTGATAGTAAAATAGCAGCACTATCATTATCGCAAATTGTGATAAAGTCATCAATAAAACTAATTGTAGGTAAAGGATTTACTGTAATAGTAATACTATCATTATTTTGACATCCAATACTATCAATACCGTTCAAATAAACTGTTGTTGTTAAACTTGGTGAAATAGTTACTGTACTTCCATTGGGTGACGATAATAAATTAGATGGACTCCACAAATATTGATTTGCACCATTAGCAGATAAAGTAATACTTTGACCTTCACAAATTACATCTGCTGAAGATGATATAGAAATATCGGGTTTAACACCAACGTTAAGTTGAAAATTAGTAGTTGATTTACAGTTATTTATATCAGTTCCTGTTACAGTATAGTTTATTGAACTATTTGAGCTTGCAATAACACTAGACGGGGATATAATATTTAAACCAGAAATTGGATTCCAAGTATAATCATTTGCCCCAAAAGCATCAATTTGAACAGAAGCGCCTTCACAAATATCTGCACTAATTGGCGATAGTGTTATATTTGGTTTTGGATTTACATTTACTTGTGCTGTTAAAACATCAGAACAGCCATTTAAATCTGTACCTGTTACAGAATATATAGTTGAAATAGTTGGACTTGCAATGACTGAAGAACCAGTATTGACATTAAGAGCAACTGAAGGAGACCATAAATAATTTTGTGCCCCAGCAGCAATTAAACTTAAAGAACTATCTTCACAAATAATAAAACTATTACTGTTAATTGATAATGATGGTAATGGATTTACTGAAATAGATTTATTAAGTGTTGTTATACAGTTTTCTGAAGAAATTCCAGTTACGGAATAATTAGTTGTCATAGTTGGCATAGCAGATACTGTAGATCCGGTAGTTACATTTAAACTTGAAGCTGGAGACCAAACATAGGAAACTGCACCTGTAGCTGATAAATTAACAACCTCTCCTACGCAAATAGTATCATTAGTACTACTAATTGAAATGATTGGATTATTTAAAATTGAAACTTGATAATTAACTGTTGATTCACATTGGTTCAAATCAGTACCAATTACAGTATAACTTTGTGTCACTGATGGGTTTGCAATAACAATATTTCCTGAAGATAGATTTAAACTATTTGAAGGTGACCATACGTATGAACTAGCTCCATTAGCGATAAGTGTGGTTGAATCTCCTTGACATATTGTATTTGTTCCAGAAATATTTATCGCAGGATTTGGATTAACATTAACTGTAGAGTATATGCTATCTTTACAATTATTGTTATCAACACCAACTACTTTGTACTGAGTAGATATATTCGGAGTTGCAACAACAACATTACCAATTTGACTATTTAATGAATTTGAAGGTGACCAAAAATAATTATTAGCTCCACTTGCTGTCATAGTTACTGAATTTCCTTCACATATAGTATTTCCTGAAGAATTAATAAACAAACTTGGTGGAGGTAAAACATCAACAAAAAATGTTGTTTGATCAGAACAACCAGAAGCATTTTGAGCAGTGATTGTGTAAGTTATAGTATCTAAAGGACTAATTATTACATTAGATCCGTTAGTTGTATTTAAATAGGTAGGTGGAGACCAAGAATATGAGTTTGCTCCATATAAATTTACTTCAACTGATTCTCCACTACAAACTTGAGGATTAGGATTATCAGCATATATATTTATTGAAGATACAACATCAATTACAACCGAAACATCAACAGGACAACCATTTACATCAATTCCAGTACACACATAAGTTATTCCTGGTGAGCTTGGAGTTGAAGTTACGTTTGCACCCAAATTAGTATTGAGCCAAATATTTGGACTCCAGCTATATGATACTAGTCCTGAAGCAGATAAACTAATATTATTTCCATTACAAACTTCATATGTTAAAGGTGTATTACTAACTAAACTTGCAGAAGAAGTTAAGGAAATCGCAGGCTCATTAGGCTCACTAATTAAAACTTGAAAACTCGAAGAACAATTATTTGCATCATATACAGTTAGCTGATACTGGCCTGCCGATAATCCATTTGCAGTTATTCCTGTCTGTATAGGGTTAGTACTCCAAAAATAACTGTAGGAAGATGCCCCACCTATTGTATTAGAAACTATAGCACTTCCATCAGAATAACCGAAACAAGTAGTTGGTGTGGATATAACGTTAGAGATAATTGAATCTGGCTCATTAATAACAACATTTAAAGAAGGTAGCTGACATCCTTTATCGTCCGTTACAACAACCGAATATGTACCAGCTATTAAATTAGTTATCGAATCTGAATAGTTCATACTATTATTTGTTATTCCATTCGACCAACTAAATGTAAAAGGTGGTGTTCCGCCTACTAAGTCTACATAAATCTTACCATCATTTTCATTTAAACAAGTAATATTTTGTCCATTATAGTCAGAAATTGAATCTGAAATCATAAATGTACTTGATGGATCTTCAGTGATCGTTAATGTAAATGTTCCAGTATCAGAATAACTAACTGCATCAACAACTACGTAATATATTCCAGCAGAACATAAAGATGTTGTGATTTGTGACTGCAAACCACAGTTAGAATTATCGTTGCTCTCGATAAAATTAATAGTATCAGATTCTGAAAGCAAGTATAAATGACTATCAAACTGTGCTCCCCCAACACCGCATAATGAAATATTTACTCCAGTTGGATTAGATATGTTGAATGAATAAATGACATCATTTCCACTACTAGCAGTATAATTATTGTTGTAACAAATATTACTATTAAAGTGCGACGTTCCTGGAAATGGTAATAAGGTCCCTAAATCGATGGCATTATTAAATGATGTTCCTTTAGTATATCTCCACATTGTTTCAATATGAGGTTTATAATAAGAATCAGTATTAGGAGCTGGTGTATTGTTAGAATTATTTACACATCCTGAACCATTTATTTGCCCATGAGAATAAAATTGACATGGGGGAATAATATTTTGTGATGAAGTATACCGCCAATCTAGTCCTGTATGAAAAGGTTCAGCTTCACAACCATAATCATCTCCTTGAAATGCTAAAGGGGCACAACCACCGCCTAACCACCATGGTAAAGTATACTGACAAGTAGCAGGTTCAAAAATATTTCTAAATCCAGAATTATTTATTGTAACTCCTGCCCAAGACAAAGATGTAAAAGGATCCGATGGGTTATCATCTTCCCAACCAAAAAACTTCATCTTTAAAAATTGTGGCACTATATTGTTATTATAATTAAGAATTGAGACAATTGAATTAAAATCTCTTGAGTTTGTTCCAGATAAAGATACTTGAACAATATCATCGTTAAATGCTAAATCATCTTGTGTGTTAATAATATTATCAGTTCCTTCGATAGGCAAACCTGAAGGTCCGTAACCAATCCATGGTAATATATTCAAATTGTCGCTAAACCAAAGTTTATATGTAAAATCCTCAGGTTCGGAATTTATATTTGTACCAAAAACTGACCAGTCATCTCCTTCGTAATAATTTCCAACTTCTCTTAACTTAACTTGAATTTCAATTGGACCATCAGTATAGTTTTGAGCATTTAAAACTGTGGCATTAAAAAAAAATATAAACAAATAACAAAGCCCTATATACCTCATAATTGTCAATGAGTTGTAAATATATAAAATAACATTATGAAACTAAAAAAAAGGGGGGCTTAAACCCCCTCTTTAATTTATTGTAATAATAATTTTTTATAGATTTTATCTTTACCATTAGAAATTTCAATTAAATAGTTTCCTTTTGAAAATCTTGATAAATCAATATTAGTTTTGTAGTTACCACTTAAATTGTTTATTTCCTTCATATATACATCGTTACCGTTCGATGAAATTATTCGGATAATGTAATCTGAAGAATTTTGTGAAGTAAACTCAACGTTAATGTAATCTGAAGTTGGATTTGGATAAATATTTAATTCTTTGATATCTTCCACTGATAAACTTGTCGGGAGATCAACATAGAAAGAATCAATATTTGAAATACATCCATTAGCATCTTCAACATAAACACTAAACCATCCGCTGGTAATTGGTTCTAATGGAGATACATTTGATGTAAATGCATTAGGATCTACCCAAGTAATAATAAATGGAGCAACGCCATCAGTTATTATAGCTTCCCAAGAATATGAATTAGCAATTTGAGTAGCAACAACTGTTGGAGCAGTATTTATAGTCAAA
>MDTE01113598.1_pt1 | contig 21094 bp, 10 predicted proteins | sample 811231 | NCBI WGS metagenome assembly MDTE01 (sample SAMN05326651, study PRJNA326480) | marine metagenome | isolation source: seawater | place: Indian Ocean: Red Sea | collected 2010
AACGCTTTGATTATCTTGCCTATGCCGAAATAAATCGGTGCCTGCTGGAGCCGCTTGCGAGCAGGCCATGCGGGTAGTCTTTCGCTGTCTTGCCGGTGCGCTGTGTTGCCGGTGCGCTGTGTTATCGGTGCGCTTCGACGACATTGCTCGCCTTGGGTTTCGGAGCCGGCTATACCTCCTCGGCGGTGGTGCTGGCAAGGTTTTTTGGGTCCGGTGTTTTTGCCCAGGTGCTCGGGGGCAATTACCTGATTGCAGGAATCTTGCAGGCCATTTCCCGGGACTGGCTGGTTAGCCGTATGACCTCACGGGCAGTTACCGGATCGCATTTATCAGTGCCGCATTGTTGAGCACGCTGGGGACGCTTTGCACATGGTTTCTGCGTGTGCCGTCGCCGCCTGGTGGGATCGAATCAATGCCAGGATGATTCGTCGCGTGGCGCGGTCTAGCGGTATCTTATGGTGAAATCCACTTCCGTGACTCGACACGTGGTTTGCGGTGACAAGGGATGCATTCGAATATCGAGTCGGTTGTTCCCCTGGGCCACGGGCGGCATTGTAAAACGCAGTCGACTCTGACTTTGTTTTGTGGCGATGAGGCCACGATCATTGAGCTGGATCTGCAAACGGGAGACGTCGCTGGCAGAGATCGTCAACTCGGTTGACTCCAGTGTACGGTCCGCGGCGGCCTTGGCGAGATCATCTGCAATGAAGAACTGCAAGCCGCAATGATTGTGTCTGGCAGTCAGTAACGCAGGCAGTTGTTTGTTACCACCTTCTGAACTCGTCTGGTTATCCATGTCGACGGTGATCAGGTAACGCTTGTTTTTCTTGATCAGCGCAGCCGGGTCGCCGATTTCCTGTAATGCTAGGCGTTTGTTGCCACGAAATGGAAAAGGACCATGGCAATCGTAATTGAAGAGGTAGACACTAGTGGCCCCCTGAGCCCAGATGGTGGCGGCACCCGCGCGGAGCATTTCCAGTGACGCATTGGTGACACCTTGTTGTTTGGGTTGCCTGTAGCTGCGGACGTAGTACTCGAGTCCTCCTGCGACCACGCAGTTTGTTCCGGTTGTCAGCTCGACAAACGCCGGGAGGTTCGCATTCATGTCGAGATAGCCTGGTGCCATTGGAATCACCATGTCGACCCAATCATTGCGAATCCATGTGGGTACATCCAGGCCGATCTGTTGGCACTCATCCAGGTGTGGAGGTACCCGAACCAACAGCCGCAGTCGCTGGCCCTTGGTTTTTCCGATGGCGTCCAGTTTTTGACGCACCGCGGCGATGAACTGATTCATGATCGGTTTCCCCTGATCTTCAGTGCCGTGCTTGAAGTAGTAGGGGTGACGCAAGAAATCCATTTCGAAACCATCCACCTTATAGCGGCTGCAGATTTCCGTGATGATGGCCAGCTTGCGTTGACGGACCGCTGCGTGTGCGTAATCCATAGCCCAGGTGTACTTGTAGGGGCTGCTGTACCAGGGCGGGATTGCCTTGCCAATCAGCAGCTGCCTGCGCGCTTGTTCCCAGTGGCTGCGCAACGAGGGCCAGCGGTCCACATAGTCCTTGTGAATGTCATTCATACGCAGTGACGGCAAAAACAATAAGCCCTGCTCGTGAGCGCGACGTTGCCAGACTTCCAGCGGGTCAATTTCACGCTGGTTCAATGAGAGGACGTTGTTGGCGACTCGTTTGAAGTAGGGATCTTCAAATTGACCGTCTGGGACATGCCGTCCGTCATAGATTTCAGCCACCCGCGTGGGAAACCACATCTGGTCGTCACTGAATTGGGGGCACGGCAGAAAGGCCTCGATTTGTGTGCCCGGCAGGTCATTCAAGACGTGGCACAACTGATCTTCACCCATCGGTGCGTCGAACTTATAGAAAACGGGGGTGCCACAATCGCTGTTCAACAGCAACCTGGGTGGCCAACTCACCTTTGTGCGTTCGGCGCTGTTTAGTGACGTGGCCCACAAGAGACTTGCCAGTGTCAGGGCAAATGGAAGTCGCGGTGTCATGAAGTTGTTTCCCTCAGAGGAGCTGGCTTGGGTGTTCCGGTACGACGTCGCCTCCGGCTCAGCTAACTGTGGCCTTGTTGCGCAACTACCCATGTGTCCCACCAGTGGTGTGGATAGTCATATGGCTGTGACCGTTGCCGCCAGCGTCGGGTGTGTCAGTGACGGAGCGGTTCAGGATCTCACCTGGACCGGCAGGCGGTACCACGCGTTGTAGAGATAGCCTTTGAGGTTCCAGGGTACGGTTTCCGGCTGGACCGTGCCGGCTGAGTCGATAGCACGCAGGGTTAACTGTTTCGTGGTAGCCGAGATAGGTATGGTTGCTTTCCACAAGCACCAGCAATATTCTCGCGGCGGTGCCAGTAACTCCGCGCGGTGCCACGCTTTGCCTCCGTCGGCGGAAATCTCGACGCGTTCAATAGTCTGTTCTGAATGACCAGGCGGCAAGGCGTAGCCATGAACGGTGATTTTTCCGGTGGCAATTCTGGCATTCGCTGCAGGGCTGCAAATGGCCGAGTTGATCGGAAAGCTATAGATCGGTTTTGCGGCTGCCCATTCAGCGGCATCACCGTTTGAGATCAGCTTATAGGCGTTGGCGACGTAGTGGTTTTCCGAAGGCCGGTCGCTGACCACAATCCGGCCGATCCACTTGACGCTGCGAGCTCCGACGTACCCCGGTACCACGGTCCGTACTGGATATCCGTGGTCCGGAGGCAGCGCTGCGCCATTCATGGTGGTAGCCAGCAGTGTACCATTCCCCAGTGCTGTTTTTTCCAGGCCTTTTGCGATGGGAATCGAAGCCCCAAACGGAAAGGTGCGTCCGCCTTTTTTGACTTCATCGATGCTTTCGAACCAGATATGTTTAGCTTCGTTCTTCAGACCGGCCAGCCGTAGTACATCTGCGAGACGCACGCCTCCCCAGCGTGCATTTCCAATCGGACCTGCTGCCCATTGGACACCACCGACTTTTTTGACAAGGCTGTGTTCGCTGCGGCGATTTCCGGCACAGGTCATCGTGGCGGTGACTTCCGTCTGGGGAAACCGACGGAGCATGTCTGGAATCGACAGACTTAGCTTGTTTTCGACCAGGCCTTCCACCTTGAGGCGAAACGTATTCAGATCGACTTTGGGTACAGGAGCATGGCTGCGGACGTAAAAGTGTTTGACCGGCGTTTCCCAGGCCTCTACCAGATGATGCAATGCCGGCTCGGCGTTCATTGGTGTTGTGCCGTGGACAATGAGTTGCTTTTCGGGCGTCTGCTGCGGCGTGGCGTACGCTGGCGGGCCCGCCAGCAAGCCCAGCGCCGTACTGGCGCTTGTGATTCCTAACCAGGAACGCCGCGTCAAAGTTTGGGGCGAGAATAGCTGGTAGTGCATGGTTGTATCCCTCCGTGTGGTGCCAGCCCGGCCAGTGGCGTCCGGTGGTGATCCTGTCAGTTTGTGAAAACCGGCTGCGTTAGGTGTAGCAGATTGGGTACCTATTTGCGACTCGCTACAGCCGGAATTGTTGACTCTGACAGCGCCTTATACACTGTTGCTGCAGCATCTGAAAACGCTCAGATGCTGGCCTGGGAATGTCCTGGTGTTACATCGCCGGCTACGGCTTATCAGGGGCAGGCCGACCTTCTCGTGACGAGGCGCGTAGCGTACGATGCTTACCGTAGGTGATCGCCTCCGACCATGAGGTGGAGCCGTCATTTCACGACTCAGCTGCCGGCGGGTGCGGTAGCCGCTGGGGCCCGGTGAGAGAACCAGGAAAGCCGTCATGTTTGTGATCAGGAACCGAATCTTGGACTCGGCTGGCTGGCTGTGGGTCTGTTTTCTGGCAGGTATCTATCTGATGGTTGCCCAGCCGATCCAGGCCGACCCGGTTGCGCGGTGGGATTTTGATGGCGAACCCGGTAAACGCATCATCCGGCAGGGGAACGTGCAGCGAGGGCAACCGGGGCCTCGTCCTCCTGAATTTCCTGATATGGCTGCCGACAATACGAGCGTTCGATTCGATGGCCAGGGTTCGTATTATTCCATTCCGGATGAAGGTGCTAACAGCCGGTTTGATTTTACCAATGGCGATGCCATTAGTATTGAAGCCTGGGTGCGTCTGGAAGGAAGTGGTACGGGACTACGCTATGTCGTTGGTAAAGGACGCACAAACGCAGCTGGTTTCGCCCGTGACAATCAAAATTGGGCACTTCGTCTTGAGTCGGTGCGTGGGGTAGCCCGGCTAAGTTTCTTGTTTGCTTCAGAACGTAGTCGTAGTCGCGAACACTGGCACCGTTGGACATCGCAGCTGGGGTTTCAGACCAAAACCGGTTGGCACCATGTTGCCATTGCCTATCGCTTTGGACAGCCGGAGACGATGCAGGGATGGGTCGATGGCCAGGTGACCCCAGGGGTCTGGGATTTAGGTGGTGCCACCAGGAAGTTGCCAGTAGTAGATAACGATGCGATTTGGATTGGTTCCTCTCTGGGCGGGAACCCCCCCAACAGCTTTTGGGGCTGTCTTGATGCGATTGCGATTCATCGAACTTTGCTTACCGACAAAGTGATTGCCAGTCGATTTCGTCGCCGCGGTGGACCGCAAGTGGTCGGTCCTTTACCGGAGGTAATGCCCCAGGTGCCGGATGTGCCAGTGGGGCGCGTGGTGGTGACTTTTGCGGAAGGCCTGCCGGCGCAAGATCGGTGGTTGAATACGGGGGAGAAATGGCCACCGGAAACAGCCCGCTGGGTGGGGCAGGAATTCTTGCTGCCGCGTCTTCCTTTACGGTACGACAGCTGGGGAATCCGCACAGGTTGGAAAGCACCGGTTCTGGTGCGGATGGCTGCTGATGTTCAGTTGACGCCAGGAACACACCGCATGTTGTTGCGCGGACGGGGACTGGCTCGTTTATGGGTCGATGGTGCCGTCGTCGTGCGGACAAAACCGATTGTCGGTGCACCGCCCAATGGCGAGGAGCTGGTGACTCCGTTGGCAACGCCACCACTGCCGGGGCTGCGCGTTCATGGCTACCACCAGCAAGAAGTGTTGGGCAGCGTGACGGTCGAGACTGCACAACCAAAAAGATGCCGGGTCATCCTGGAACTGGTGGTCGGTGGAAAGAACCATTGGACTGCTACAGGGGAAGTTTGTGTGGCGATTGAATCCGCTGACGGCCAGACCTACAACGTGTTGCGTCCACTGCAATTGCAGCCGAGCGGGCAGTCAGAGCTTCCTTTGACGGATCTTAAGGTTGCCCCGGTCCTCGACAAGATTGAGGCGTCCTTAAGCACATACGATGATCGAACACGACGGCAGGCCGCAGCGTCACAAGACGCGTTTTGGCGGCGTCGCCATAAACTGGCACAGGCAGTAGTACCGATAGACTCGGCGCCAACGCAGACGATTGACGAATTCATTCGAGCCAAGATTGATCGCGCACAAGCGAACGTAACTGTCGCCCCACTGCTCAGTGATCAGGCGTTTCTGCGACGTGTGTATCTGGACACCGTTGGCGTACCGCCGACAGTCGCAGAAGTCGACAGTTATTTCGCGATTCCCAGTCCGCGTCGCCGCGCGGAGGTGATTGAGCAACTGTTGGGAGATCCGCGCTGCGCTGACCATGGAATGAGCTTTTGGCTGGACTTGCTGGCAGAGAACCCCACCTTGATCAATGCATCGCTCAACAGCACAGGCCCCTTTCGTTGGTTTTTGTATGAGGCGTTGCGAGACAACAAGGCACTGGACCGCATGGTTACGGAATTGGTCTTGATGCGCGGTGGCCGTCACGAAGGGGGTAGCGCGGGGTTCGCCATGGCAGCTGAAAACGACGCCCCTTATGCCGCGAAGGCACACATTCTCTCGTCGGCGTTCCTGGGTATTGAATTGCAATGTGCCCGTTGCCACGACGCGCCGTATCACAGCACGACACAGGAAGACTTGTACTCTGTGGCGGCCATGTTGCAGCGCAAGTCGGTGACGGTTCCAGCGAGTAGCCGGGTGCCAGCTTCCTTTTTCGAAGACAAATCTCGAGAATCGCTCATCCAGGTTACCCTCAAGCCAGACCAGAAGATCGTTGGGCGGTGGCCGTTTGCGAAAGTTACCGGTGTTGTCGACTCGCCACAACTTGACCAGTTGTTGCAGGACACGACAGACTCACGCGAGCGGCTTGCCGCACTGATCACGACCGCAGACAACAAACGTTTTGCGGCGGTGATCGTCAATCGTCTCTGGAAGCAGCTGATGGGAGCTGGCCTGGTTGAACCAGTGCACGATTGGGAAGGTGCCCAGCCGAGTCACCCTGACCTGCTGGCATGGCTGGCGCGGCAATTAGTGATGCATGACTACGATCTGCGCACGATACGGCATTTGATTTTGTCGTCACGGGTTTATCAGAGTGAAGCGACAGGACAGAACGCGCTGGCTGATCCCAAGCAGCGGTGGTTTCATGCGCCCGACTCACGGCGACTCACGGCTGAGCAGATTGTTGACTCGATGTATGTGACGACAGGGACGCGCATGGATGTCGAAGAATTGACATTTGTCCACGACGGCCGCCGCGATATTGGAAATCGACTGACGCTGGGCCGTCCAACCCACGCTTGGATGTTTGCTAGCTTGAATAATGAACGCGATCGCCCAAGTCTCTCACTACCCCGTGCGCGGGCGGTGGCAGACGTCCTGGAGGCCTTTGGTTGGACAGGGTCTCGTCAAAATCCGGTCGTGGCTCGGGATAACGCTCCCAGTATTCTGCAGTCTGGGATACTGGCAAATGGGACGCTGGCAATGAAGGTGACCCGTGCTGCGCACCGTAGCACGTTGGCGCAACTGGCGGTGGAGGCGGAATCCGTGGAGGCCTTGGTACGGCTGATTTTTTTGCGAATGCTGTCGCGTCAGCCCCAGGATGACGAGCTGGCCGTTTTTACCAGCGCGCTGCAAGCAGGATTTGAGGATCGTCTGGTTCCTGTCGACGAGATCAAGCAACCACCAGTATTACCAGCATTGCGACAAGTGACTTGGTTTAATCATTTGCGGCCAGATGCCAATAAGATCCAGCAAGAAGTGGAACGTCGCGTTCGCGCCGGTCCGCCACCGGATCCACGGTTGCGCACTGCCTGGCGAGAATCTTACGAAGATCTCGTCTGGAGCTTGTTGAATCACGCGGAATTTGTCTGGGTACCGTAACACACACCTATACCAGCAGGCAGGTGTTCTCAGCGAGATGGGCGAGAGACGACAAGGAGTTGTGGGATGAAATCGATAAACAAGCTGACTCGTCGTGATTGCCTCGTGGGTGGGGCCGCAGTGGCGGCAGGCTGTGTCGTTCCACGCAGTGGACTGTCTGCCAGACAGGTGATGGGAAAAGCGGAGCACGTGATCTCGATCTGGCTGGGTGGCGGGATGGGGCAGGTTGACACCTTTGACCCCAAGCGGCGAGGTGATCCAAAAAAGAAACAGTCTGGCTCGTATTACGACGCGATTGAAACCGCGGTTCCAGGTGTGCAGGTGTGTGAACATCTCGCGCAGATGGCTCCACTGATGGATCGCGTCACAGCGGTCAGAACAGTCCATCACAAAGTCATCGATGAGCATGCGGCCGCCACGAATCGAATGCACACCGGTAGACCGATCAGCGGAACGATTACCTACCCGTCGATCGGATCGATTGTCGCACACCAGCGCGGGGCCGCAGACACCAGTGTGCCGGCGTATGTGTTGATTGGCTATCCGAATGTCACACGTGGCCCCGGTTTTCTGGGTGCCAGACATGGTTACTTGTACCTCACCGATACCAGCCAAGGGCCAGCGGGTTTGTCACGACCTGCCGGGATTACGCCAAATCGACAGGCTCGGCGTGCGCGATTTCTCGAAGTACTACGCCGGAACGTGCGCCCTGGTCGCGTCCGGCAATTGCGCGAGTACGATGCGGTTATCCAGCAGGGACTTCAGCTCAGCGGCCCTGAATTTGCAAGTGTGTTTCAGCTTGACAAAGAACCACCCCGGCTGCGCAGTCGCTACGGCGGTGAGTTCGGGCAGCGTTGTTTGTTGAGCCGGCGTTTGATCCAACGGGGTGTGCGATTTATTGAAGTTTCCCACAACCTCAACTTTCTGAACGGAGCGGGCTGGGATGTGCATAATGAAGGGATCCTGCAGCAGCACAAGCTGATCCAGGAACTGGATACGGCGGTTTCTGCGCTCCTGATTGATCTGGGAGACAAACGCCTACTCGACAAAACACTCGTCGTGATTACCACTGAGTTTGGTCGCCCTCCAGAATTCGATAGCGCCGGCGGTCGGGGGCACCAGGGTACGGCGTTCACCTGTGTACTGGCAGGTGGTGGTCTGGCGCACCGTGGCGCGTGGGGAGAGACGGACGAGCTGTCGAAAAATATTGTCAGCCGGCCTGTTGGCGTGCCCGACTTCTTTGCAACCGTACTGGCGGCAGTCGGGATAGATGGTGCGAAGGAGCTTTACGCCGGTGAACGGCCTGTGCCGATTACCGATCGAGGCCGGCCGATTGCCGAACTTTTCAGTTGAGACGCACTGATCGTCTGAAAGCATTTCCGGTCGCTGTGACCGCTGGTGCTGGTGTCGGTGGTCTCCGTACTTGAGTGTATTGAGCCAGTATGATGCCTGCCTGTGAGTGTGGTATCCTGGCGGCTGCGTTACCAGGCGAGCGTTGTATTACTGCAATGTCTGGAATCGGTGAAATGGTCTGCGCATCTTGCCGGCAGGAACGTACGGCATCCTGTACGAACATCACAGCTCGTTTCGAGAATGCCGTGCACACACCAGTCCGCGGCACCAGGGGCGATGGGAATCAAATGCACAGGTACACCCGGTGGTTATGGTGCAGTCTGGCCTGCTGGTTCGTGGTGGAACTACCCATCGTAGCGGCCCGGGAGCTTGACGTCTGGGAGCCGCAGAGTGGGGTATGGCAGACAGAGGATGACTCAGGCAGAGGGAAGTCGCTTGCTGCAGAGTGGGGCGAGATGGTTTCCACAGCCTGGTACGGTGATTTTGTCTTTTCTGGTTCCCTTGTTGTACCCGCGGCTGAAAGACGCGGTCCGCAAACCGCGATTCTGGTGCGATACGCGGGATTCAGTGAGTGCTATAAGCTGGTTCTGGACTGGTCGAATTGGCGGGTCACGCTGATCGAAAACCACAACGGCAAATCGGCGGAACTTGCAGTTGTCAGAGTTGATCGCATGCCCGTCGGGGCGTCAATGCGTTTTTACGTGCGTGTACGGGAACAACAGCTGACGCTCAAAATTGGCGAGCGAGCGATCGTTGCACAAGCGGATCTGCGGATTCCTGGCGGACGTGTTGGACTGGCAGTTCGCAGTGGCGAGCTGCAATTTTCGAACCTGGCTGTCACAGGATCACCGTCCCCGGATTACGTCTTTCATTACAACTACGCCTTGCCTGCGGCGCTACGCAAGCAGCCGCTCTGGCATTTTCTCAACGAATGCGGGAATGAGCTGCGAACGCGTTATCCAGCATTCAGAACACGCGGCCAATTCGAGTCCTATCGACAACACCTCCTCGCCGGTGTCCGGCGTAGCCTGGGGCTTGATCCCTGGCCACCCAAATCGCCTCTCAAGGCACGCCTTGTTGGCAAATTAGACAGAGGTTCCTATTTCATCGAGAAGGTGCTGTTTGAAAGTCAGCCTGGCTTCAAAGTTGACGCATTGCTCTACGTTCCCAAGCATGTTGAATTTCCAGCGCCGGCGGTGTTGTCACCAGCGGGTCACTGGTGGGACGACGTGTTTTACCCTGACGTGGAGCAAGGTCGGCACATTGGATTGGTCAAGAACGGATATGTCGTGCTTGTTTATGATCCGGTTGGGCAAGGGGAAAGAGCCTGGTTGGGGCCTCACAACCAACTTCGCAAGCAGATCGGTCTGGCTGGCATGGACGCATCCGGCTTGATGTTCTGGGATTCGATCAGAGCGATCGATTATCTTTGCAGCAGATCCGAAGTAGACAGCTCAAAGATTGGTGTTACAGGTGTTTCGGGAGGCGGTTTCAACACAGTGCACACGGCACTGCTCGACCCGCGTGTTAAGGTCTGCGCGCCGAATGGCTACGCGACGACGATCGAGGCATTGGTGAAACGTGCGACTTACGGTTGCTGTGGACACACGCCCAATCTTTGCCAATATGGCGATCACGGGGAGCTCTACGCATGTTTAGCTCCCAAGCCGACGCTGATCCTGGGCGGGTACACGGATGTTGTCGCGGACAGGGTGTTGCCGATCTACGCACGGTCTCTGGCAGCTTACCGGTTGTATGGCGCAGAAGGTTCGCTGTCGTATTTTCTTGATCCAGATGTTGGTCACACCTATTCGTTTCCCGAGCGGGTGCGAATGATCCACTTTTTCAACAAGCATTTGCGGGGTATCTACGACCCGGACGTGGCCGTCAAGGCACAAGCCGAAAACGAGTTGCTCAAACGTGAGTCCGGTCTTCTCAAGGTGTTTCCGGATGGAGAGTCTAAAGGTGTTGCGGTCGTCGAACTGGTCAAGTCGTTTCTGCAGCGTAATCAGAAGATCGTATCGCCGCCCACCACGATCGCAGAGGCGCGGGAATTTCAGCAACGGATCCGTGAAGACCTTATTTCACATATGGGTGATATGGCGCCTCCAAGTCCGCCACGTGTCGTCAGTGATGACGGTGTGCTGGGGTATCAGGCTGTGCGAAATATCATGCTGGAAACGGAACGCGAGATCCCGGTTCCTCTGCAGGTGCATTGGCCTGCCCAGGATACACCAGTCCGGGGACTTGTGATCTACTTGCAGATGTCAGCCCGTTATCCGAACGGAAGCCGACCGAAACGAGAGATGATTCAGGCACTGCTCGCGGAGGGGTTGGTAGTTGCCGACCCCCAAGTCCGTGGATCCGGGTCGACAGTTCCTGCGGCAGAACCGACTTTTCAATTGCTCTCACTGGCAATGGGAAAGCATCTCTTTGCGACACGTATTTTCGATCTTCTTCGTGTGGTTGATTTTCTCCAGGCGGACTCTGATTGCCAGGGACTGAAAGTGACGCTCTGGGGGGAGGGGGTCCGTGAAGGAATGATGGCTCTTTATGCGGCGGCGATTGACTCACGGTTTGACAGCGTGGTCGCGACACACGGCTTGATTTCTTACCAGAACGTGATCGACCAGAATGGAACACCGAATTTTGACTGGTACGTTCCCGGCATACTCCGAAATGCAGATGCAGTGCAAATCGCCGCTGCGGTTGCGCCCCGTAAAGTGATCATCGAGGCTCCCGTTGATGTGAAGAATTCGGCAGCAGACGAACAGGCGATCGCGGATCACTACGCGTGGGCCGATCCAGTGTTCCGCCTGTTGGGCGGTAATACCCAGTATCTGTATGGCGCTCAGGTCGATGCCATTGCGGCGCTGCTCGAAATCCCCACAGCGACAGTTTACGGCAGGTTACTGGCCGGTGGGAAACCTGCGGCTGGGGCACGTGTCGAAGTCTTAGGGAGCGGGGTGTCGACGACGACAGATGCCCGTGGTCAGTATGCGTTGACGGCCCGCGCCGGAACCTTGACTCTGCGAGGCAGTGGGCGTGGATACGCGCCACAGTTGGCGCAGGTTACCGCGGTTTCCGGTGGCAGGACGCGTCGTGATTTTGATTTGGGGACGGTTGCACGTGAATGGTCCTTGTCGGCGGATTTCTCGCAGCGGGCGAATCCAAATGGAGCCTGGACGTTTGGTTACCAGAGGATGCGAGGCGGCGCGTTGACGCGCTATCGAGAATTCAAGTGGGCGGGTGCGTATCCGGACCAATTTGGTTTCTGGAAACCGCGCGGCGGTGGTAGCCATGACCGTTTCGGATCGGTCGACATCTATGTGGGTTCGGATGGATCGGCACTTTACGGATTGCATTGCTACGATCGCAATCAGGTTTCCCTGCATGCCGGCGGTGGGACGTCACAGGATGACGTGGATAAGGTCTACACGACCGCGCGTTGGACAGCACCGTTGGATGGAAAAGTGCGTGTTCACGCAGGGTTCAAAGGAATCGCCTACCGTGGCACTGGTACTCACACCGTGGTGGGGGTGACGGTCAACCGGATGCCGAAGTTTACTGCCCAGATCGACGGGTTTGCTGGCGGCGGCAACGTCGGCCCGATGGGCCCCAACCCCGTTGCTTCCTATGTCGAAGTACTATCGGTTGCGGCAGGTGATACGATTGACTTCACCTGTCTGGCCAACGGCGAACAGCTCTATGAAAGGTATGTGGGATGCGATGTCACGCTCAAGGAAGTCGGGAAGCCTCGAAAAAGATAGGTGGTCGATTCTCGGGCAACTAATGTTGGGCAAGACCGGATTGCTCTCGGATCAAACTCGGGCGGCGTTTGTCAGTAAGAGGTGGGCCTGTCGCTGACCGCGGATAGGTATTATGTAGTACTTTGAGAAATAGGGTTGCGATCCCACTCTGTGATTTGATGAGCTGGTCCTGGCGAGGTGATTTGGAGTGAAGCAACAATTGACTTACGCGACGGATGGACGCACTGCAGCTAGGGATTCGCGACGCGTTCTCACCTGGTGGTACGCCGGATGGATGCTGGCAGGCTGTTTGGGCGTCGCGGGCACTGGACTGGCTCAGGTGCGTTTCAATCGTGATGTGCTGCCGATCTTGTCGACGAAGTGCTTTTCCTGTCATGGCGCCGATCGGGCCAGACGGAAAGCAGATTTGCGATTGGACAAACGGGATGCTGCGTTGGCCAATCGTGACGGCAGGCACGCCATTGTGCCGGGAGAACCCGAAAGCAGCGAGCTGATACGCAGAATATTTGCGACAGATGGTGTTGGCTCGATGCCCCCACCGGAAGAGACGGCGGTTCTCGACGCGGAAGAGAAGCGAGTGCTCCGAACGTGGATTGCCCAGGGCGCTGTTTACGAACAGCACTGGGCGTTTCAGCCACCTGTGAAAAGCGAGGTGCCTCAGGGAGATTGGGGGCACAACGAAATCGATCGGTTCATCGCGGCACGGCTGGTAACAGAAAACCTCTCCCCGCAGAGGCCAGCGACACGTGCACAACTGATTCGGCGAGTTAGTTTTGATCTCACCGGTTTGCCACCGACTCGGGTACAGGTAGAGGCATTTCTGGCAGACGAAAGCCCTCAGGCATACGAACACGTCGTGGACTCCTTGTTGAAGTCACCCCGCTTTGGCGAACGCATGGCCATGTGGTGGTTAGATGGCGCCCGGTATGGCGATAGCCATGGCTACGATAATGACCTCCAGAACAGTCAGTGGCCGTGGCGCAACTGGGTGATCGAGTCATTCAATGCGAATAAACGATTCGATGTGTTCACTATCGAGCAGATTGCCGGTGATCTGCTGCCTGACGCGAGGCCCGAGCAGATTTTGGCGACCGCGTTTAACCGCAATCACAGAATCCAGACCGAGGATGGGGCGATCGACGAAGAGTGGCGAACCGAGTATGTCATCGATCGGGTCGAGACAATTGGGGCGGTGTGGATGGGACTCACCTTGGGCTGCTCACGCTGTCATGATCACAAGTACGATCCCATCAGCCAACGAGAGTTTTACCAACTGTTCTCGCTTTTCAATAATCTGGACGAGAAGGGGTTTATCAATAATTTGCGGGGTAGCGCGGAACCCCGTACGCGTTATCGGCCCGACGATTTTGCTCGCCAGGTGACGTTGATTGAAGAGCGGATCGAGAAGAAAGAGACGCGTGAGAAAGCGCTGGCAGATCTGGAATCGCGTTACCCACAGGTGATGGTGATGCGTGACATGGAGCGGCCACGGCAGGCATTCGTGCTGCAGCGGGGACGTTACGACGCGCGGGGAGAGGCGGTGCAGCCTGGGTTGCCAGCGGCGCTGCCAGGGCTGGAGGCCGGTGTACCGGTGACTCGTTTGTCGCTGGCCAGGTGGCTCGTGAGTGGTCGTCATCCACTTACGTCCCGGGTGATCGTCAACCGGTTGTGGGAACAACTGTTTGGAGCTGGAATTGTCGAGAGCTCTGAGAACCTGGGGATCCAGGCTGATTGGCCGAGTCACCCGGCCTTGCTTGACTGGCTGGCGGTCGAGTTTGTGCAATCAGGGTGGGATCTAAAGGGTCTGCTTAAACAGTTGGTCATGAGCGCGACGTATCGACAGAGTCACCATGTCGATCAGGAGAAGTTACGGCTGGATCCCCAGAACCGGTTTTTGTCGCGTGGTCCGCGAATGCGTTTACAGGCCGAGATGGTGCGTGACCAGGCATTGGCCGTGGCGGGATTACTGGTGGAAAAACTGGGCGGTCCAAGTGTGCGTCCCTATCAGCCTGCGGGTCTCTGGGAAGAAGTCGAAAAACGTGGGACCTACCAGCGCAGCTCTGGCACCGGACTCTACCGACGGAGTCTCTACACGGCGATTCGCCGGACCGTGCCAGCGCCGGAGATGGGGCTCTTCGATATGCCCAGCCGTGAGGTCTGTACGATCCGTAGATCGCGGACAAATACCCCGTTGCAAGCATTAGCATTAATGAACGATGTGACCTATATCGAAGCAGCCAGGAAATTCGCTGAACGTATCGTGGCACAAGAGACAACCTCTGCGGCCCGTATTGCCTGGGCCTTTCGGGAGGTGACTCAGCGGCACCCTCAGTCGGCGGAACTGGAGGTACTGCATGCGGGCTACCTGCGACGTGTTGCTGTTTACCGCAAACGTCCAGGTCAGGCCGCAGCGATATTGGAACAGGGAGAGTCTCCATTGCCGACTGATCTGGATAAGGTTGAATTGGCGGCCATGACGACGGTGGCCAGCGTTCTCCTCAATCTCGATGAGGCCATTAACAAATGACACACAACCCAAGGTTGTCGACACTGAGGGAGCGGCTTCAGCGGCGTGCATTTCTGTCGACGTCGGCAGGTGGAATTGGCACGGTTGTGTTGGGTGCCCTGGCAGACCAGGGGAACAGCGCGGTGCCACTGTTAGCCAGGACACATCATCTAGCCAAGGCGAAACGCGTTATTTGTCTTTTCCAGTCGGGCGGGCCCGCACAGTGCGACTTGTTTGACCCCAAACCGGACCTGGAAAAGGAACGTGGCAAAGCACTGCCGGATTCCGTCCGTGATAGCCAACGGATCACGACGATGACGTCCCGTCAGGGTGCGTTGTTGACCTGGCCGACACTATTTCGTTTTCGCCGCCACGGCGAAAGTGGAATTGCAGTGAGTGAGTTGATGCCTCGGCTGAGTCGGGTCGTCGACGATCTGTGTGTGATCCGTTCGATGCACACCGAGGCCATTAACCATGATCCAGCGATTACGTTTTTTCAGACGGGGTTTCAACTTGCCGGAAGACCTAGTATCGGTTCGTGGGTTTCCTACGGGCTGGGCGCGTTGAATCAGGACTTGCCGAGCTACGTGGTGCTCACCTCGCAGGGAGGGTCTGGCTCGCAGCCACTCTATAGTCGCCTCTGGGGAGCCGGATTTCTGCCGACCGAACACGCTGGCGTCAAGTTCCGGAACACCGGTGCTCCCGTGTTTTATCTTGCCAATCCACCCGGGATCGACGGTGGTTTGCGGCGAGACATGCTCGATGATCTGGGCAAGTTGAACCGGCAACGCCAGGCAGTTGTAGGAGATCCGGAGATCGCGGCCCGCATCGCGCAATATGAAATGGCTTTTCGGATGCAGTCCAGTGTTCCTGACCTGGCGGATATTTCCAACGAGACAGCAGAGACTCTGAAACTTTATGGTCCTGACGTGAATCGGCCAGGAACATTTGCTCGCAATTGCCTCCTGGCTCGACGTTTGGCGGAACGGGATGTGCGTTTTATTCAGCTGTTTCACATGGGCTGGGACCATCATTCCAAGATTTCGGAAAACCTGCCGAAGTTGTGCCGGAGCTCAGACCAGGCAACGGCAGGACTGCTAATTGATCTGAAACGTCGAGGCTTGCTGGAGGACACCCTGGTTGTCTGGGGTGGGGAATTTGGCCGTACCATCTACGCTCAGGCAAACGGCAAGAATGCCGGGCGCGATCATCACCCCTATTGTTTCACAACGTTACTTGCCGGTGCGGGGGTTAAGGCAGGGCACGTCCACGGTGCGACAGATGACTACTGTTACAATATTGTTGAGGACCCGGTTCACGTGCACGACCTCAACGCCACGATATTGCATTTGCTGGGGATTGACCACGAGCGACTCACCTACAAATATCAAGGGCGCGATTACCGGCTCACAGATGTGCATGGTGACCTGGTGCGCGCGATCTTGAATTGAGAGGATTTGATTTAGAGGCCTGGAATCAATCATGAATCGGACAATGCTGCTGACAGGGCTGGCGGCCCTGGTGGGTGCGTTTGGCGCTACCAGTACGTGGGCAGCGGGGGTGCGCCGCACAGGTGACCAGATTTTTCTGGAGACCGATCACGTCACCTACGCGATCGGCAGAGATGGTAACAACAAGAGTTTTACGGACATACGCACCGGCAAGGAGTTGCTGGACGCCGATCCGGTCCCGTTTATGTTTGTGGCTCGCGACGGCCAGTGGACTCCGTCCACGGCGCTGGAATGGGCAGGTGGATTCCTGCGAGTCGGCTTTGCGGATACGGGGATTCGGGCCACGGTGCACCCCCGTGTGTTTGCCAACTACCTGACATTCGAACTGTCCGCGATCAATGACCAACGCGTCAGCGAGATTCAGCTGGTTCGGTTGCCGCTGATGATCACGCAGTCGATCGGTAGTAATTTGGTGCACTGTCGAGACAGTGCACATGCTGCAGCCTTGATTCCCCTGAACATGGAAACACACTGCTATGTGGCACCGCTGAAGCGGAGTCCACCAGGACAAATACCGGCGGCCATGGCCTACGCAGGTGCCCGCAGTCATGTTGGCCCCAAGGACGGCCAGCAGCCGGTGCTCATTGCCCATGCAGATCGCCGGTTGCGTCTGGAGGGTGCCAAGGTTGCGATTGTCGGGTGCGCGTCTGGAAATCTGCTCGACGTGATCGAGCAAATTGAAATCGAAAACGGGTTGCCACATCCGACGATTGATGGCGTTTGGGCCCGCCGCTCGCCGGAACTGATGAAGTCACTGCTCTATACCGATATTTCGGAAGCGACCGCGGACGAGGTGATTGCGTATGCGAAGGCGGGTGGCTTCACGACCGTGCACATTAATCGGCCGGTTTGGTGCGCCTCCAACGGAAGTTATCTCATTAACCGCGAGAACTTTCCCAGCGGCGAGGCTGGGTTGCTGGCGGTAAGTCGTAAGATCCATGCGGCCGGGCTCAAATTCGGGATGCACAATTGGGAGATGGTCATCCACAAGCATGACCCGCTCGTCAAGCCAGTTCCCGCGCGGGGTTTTCTCATGTATCCCGACCGTCAACGGATTCTGGCCGCGGACATTGGACCCGACGATACATTTATCCCCACCACGACGAACCCCAACGGATTACTCGCCAGAGGCGATAAAGCGGTGCATTACGGCCGGGACCTGCGGATCGGTGATGAGATCATCATTTACGGTGACCTCAAACGAACCAAACCTTACGGATTTACCGGTTGTCTTCGTGGCGCCTTGGGCACCCGTCGCGTCAGGCACACCAAGGGCGACGCGATTGATAACTTTGCGGAGTTCTACTGGTCTTACTACAAGCCTGATTTGCAGGGGGAATTGTTTGATCGCATCATGCGATCTGAAGCGGCGTTGCTGGAGAAATTCCAAGTCGATTACTACTATCCCGATGGAGCAGGAGAGAATACGAATCAGTATCCTCCCGTGCTCCCGGACTGGTACATTCGCGGCCTGTCGGCGGTCAAGCGATTTCACTACACCCGCCGCGAGGTGCGGTTTGCGCATGGCGCGACCTCGAATTTTGCCTGGCATGTCCTGACGCAGGGGAACCATAGCGATTCGGTTCAGCAAGGTGTCATGGAGCACTTCAATCGAAGCCTGGCGGAGGCTGCCCATTTCAGGGCGGATCTGCAACCGATTGACCTGGGCTGGCTGGGTTATTTCACCCAGAACGTGACGGGACCGGCGACGCGGCCTCGGGAGATGGCGTACGCCTGGTCCAAGGCATTGGCTTATGAAGCACCCATTAGTCTTTCTACGGACAAGGCGCGCTTGGATGGCAATGGTCGGACTGGTGAAATCTTCGCCCTGATTCGCCAGTGGGAGGAATTGAAGGTCGCAGGCTACTTTTCACAATCGGTTCGCGATCAGCTGAAGCAACCCAATCGCGAGTTCGTTCTGGAAAACACAGATGCCCAGCAGTGGCAGGTCCGTCCCGTCACTTACGCCCCTGACCACTACGTGGCCACTACCGATGGCGTCCAAAACACCTGGACTTTCCACAACCAGGATTCTGCGCAGCCGTTGCGCGTCGCGATTGAACCGATGCCACAATTGGCCGCGTACGGAGATCCGCAGAACATCGCGTTGCTGGAGCCAGGGCCGTTGCAGCTTGCCACTACCGGTGCGGGGCCGATGTGGGGTCCGCGCGCTGCCGCGGGCATGGAACTACAACTAACGCCAGACGCCGAGCCAGCACCAGGAGGTGGCAAAGCGTTTCAGGTCACCGCTGCGAATAAGGGGAAACAACTCCAGGGCTGGGCCTGTGCCGAGGTCATTCTTGGCAAGACACTTCAACTGGCAGGACACCGGGCTCTGGGCGCGTGGGTCCTGGGCGATAGTTCGGGCGCCTACCTGCATTTCACTTTGGAGTCGGGGAGACGGTCTGCACGCGACTATTACACTCGCTTGGATTTCAGCGGATGGAAATATGTGCAGATGTATGAATCGGCGGGCGGTGAGATCTATGACTTTCAGTTTCCCTTCAGTAACTATTGGGCTCTCGGCATCATGGACTATGAGGCGGTAGATCGTGTTTACGTGTTTCTTACGAATCTGCCACCTGGGAAAACTGCTGCGGCTGGTTTTGGGCGGGTCGAGGCACTACGAGAAACGCCACTTCCGGTGGTCAACCCAGGACTTGCAGTGCGGGGAGAGACCATTGTCTTTCCGGTGACATTGCAGCCTGGCTGGTACCTGGAATACACGGGAGGCGATGCCGTGCGGGTATTCGACCCGAACGGTTTTACCAAGGCTGAAGTGCGTCCACGCGGCAGGGTGCCGACAATCGACAGTGGCAAGAACCCGGTTTCTTTTTTCTGTGATTCCGGGGAAACATCTGGGCAAGCTGTCAAAGTCCGGTTCGTGACAAGAGGAAAGCCGCTCAGGTAGCGGCAACGTCACCACGCCGTTGGGTGGGTTGTGGGTTGTTCCGCTTCGTCAGGGCGATGGCTTACGGAAATTTTCGTCGCGCTGCATATGCTGCCGGATAAATTCAGCGGCCAGCGTGTAGGCATGCGGGATCGCGCGGTGGCCATCAACGGGGGCAATGACCAGATCGACCGGTGCCGCCTGCTCGCCGGCTTGCCGTCGCAACGCGGTACCTTTCAACCGTCGGGCCGTGTTCCTGCAGTCGGTTGTGCTGACGCGCTGATCCTTGTCGCCGATGCTCAACCACAGCGGCCGCGTTCCCAGTTTCTGTGCCAGGTTGGCGACGTTGAGATCTCCTGCGAGTCGCGGTTCGACTCCCTTGAATTCACGCAAAGCCAAGAGGTTGGTCACAGGGGAGACTGCTGTGACAACTCGGATTCTTGGTTCCGTTGCCGCAAAGTGAAGCGCGCAGAAGCCACCCCGAGAAGTTCCACAGGCCGCCACGCGCGCAGGGTCGGTATAGCCTTCCGCAATGAGGAAATCGAGCACCTGTCGGCAACGTTTCACAAACGGCCCGATCAATTCGTTTCCCTGTTTGACGCGGTGCGCCCAACCCAACAGGTTTGCCGGTTCCTCTGGACGTTGACTGTGGCCATGACAGGGAGGGTCGAGAGTCACGTAGAGCCAGCCGTCGCGCGCGAGCTGTTCACCCGCTCCAGAGTAGATTCGCTGACGATCCATGTCGGCGATCGCAGCCGCAAAGACAAATAGCGTGGCAGCGGGTGCAGTTGGTTTTTTGCCAAACAGGCCAAATCGCACGCCGGTTGCAGTGGAGAGGACACGCATGGCTGGCTTGTCTGTATCCTCCGCGATTACGAACGAGGAGAGGCACCAGAGATAGCCGGTGGCGGCGAGCAAGAGTGGGGTTCGTCTGCAGTTTGTCACGCGATGGGTTTCCAGTTGCTGCTTAATCGGTTGGATTGCTGTTTAGTTTTTCAATCAGATAGGCCACGGTTGTCTTGTGGGGCACATCAGGGGCACCTGGGTAAACCAATTCGCAGTCGACTCCAAGGCTCTGGCAGTGTTCCTGTAACTTGACGCCAAAATTCGCTGTGTGCGTGGGATCTTCTTGTGGTTGGCCAATCGCCGGTGCTGCATTGTAAGTGAGATGTACCGGGGGATCGTCCGCGGTAACTAATGCGTAGGGGGAATATTTGGCGATCCAGGGGGCAATGGAATCGCGTTGGGAAAGAAAGACGTCGAATTGCGAGAGGTTTCGAGCCTTGTCTGGTTTGAATCCAAAAGCATGCCCACCATAGCGACTGTTCGGGGTCCAGGATTTCATTTGTACGGGATCGAGTGTGGTTTGCGCTCCACGTACGGCTGCGCACCACAGTCGTGTTGACTGACGTGCAACCGGATCCGCGTGATCAAGATCGGCCATGTCGGGGTGGAAGGCGAGCCAGAGACTCGTGCACGCCCCCGCCGATCCCCCCGCTGCCCCAATACGCTGCGGGTCGATGTTCCACTCGGAGGCCTTGCTACGCACGAATTGCAGGGCGCGCGCGGCGTCGCCAAGCGGTCCTTTCACTGGCGGAACCACACCATCCGCAGAGGATTCCGGAAGAAACCGATACTCAACGGAAACGACAGAGAGCCCGGCTGCGAGAAGTGGTGGGAGCATGCGCGTTAGTCCGCTCATACGACCATTGCCAAGCCACGATCCGCCGTGGACGAAGAAGACCACGGGAGTGGGGCCGTCGACATCGGCCCTCCAGAAATGTAGCAACTGTTTCGGGTGGGTGCCGTAGGCGACATCGTAATGAGTGGGGTTGGGAAGTAGAGGTCGGGCCCGGACGAACCGGCGGGCTTCCTGGGTGCCAATCTTG
>MDTE01120837.1_pt1 | contig 21094 bp, 19 predicted proteins | sample 811231 | NCBI WGS metagenome assembly MDTE01 (sample SAMN05326651, study PRJNA326480) | marine metagenome | isolation source: seawater | place: Indian Ocean: Red Sea | collected 2010
CCGCCTGCCTTGCCGTAGCCTTGGCGAAGGAAGGAGTGCCCGGAGCGGCGTTCTGCGCGGTGGAGGGTGTATCGAGGAACAGTCGTAGACCTACAGAATGCATCAACAAATTCCTGAGATCAGCGTGACTCCGATCGTACCAAGCAACATCCAGCCGGCGTTTCCGGTCGACGTTTCTGATGGGGACGTGCGTTCGCAGATGATCGAACTGCTGGGACTTGTAGGTATACCCGTGGAGGTGGCGTTCGAAGAATCGGCTTCGACGGATTCGGACGACTTCTCCTTCACGGACCTGTCATACGTCAACTCGTTGGACGAACGCGTCTCCTCCATCCTCATCGAGCCGATCGGATATACCCAGCCTCTCCCGGGTGTTGTGTGTGTGTCGGGCACCAGCGGCTCAGCAGAGCGAGTGATGGATCCTGATTACCGCCTCTCCGATCCAGGTCCGCTGATTGGATGGGGGCGTGAGCTTGCCAGGCGGGGATTCGTTACGCTGGCGATATCGGCGAAGGGCACGGAGGGTCGTCGCAAATCGCCGGAGACTTGGGCGCTTGAACAGAAGCACCTGTCGCCCTATGGACGCACGCAGATGGGAGTACTGGTCGAGGAAACGTTGCTGGCCGCCCGTATTCTGGCGTCGAGAGAGGCGGTCGCCGAGGAGCGGATTGGCCTGACGGGCATGTCGCTGGGCGGCAACGCGACCTGGTATGCGATGGCCTGTGCTCCCTGGATTGCAGCCGGTGTGGCGGTCTGCGGGGGCGTCGGCAGCCTGGCGAGCCTGATCCACGAGGGGGACCCAGAGCGGCACAGCGCTTACTACTATATCCCCGGCATGCTGCGGTACTTCGATCACGCGAGGGTCGTCGGCACGTGCATGCCGCCCCGTCCTTTCCTGATGGTGTTACCGACCAAAGACGAGGACATGCCGAAAAAGGGCGTCGACAGCCTCATCCCCGTTGTCAATGAGGCCTACGCACAATCGGGACATCCCGAATGCTTCGAGGTATATCAGCCAGGCGGTAACCATCGTTTCCTACCCAAATACTTCGAGCGAATGGTGGACTGGTTCGACAGACACCTGGCCGCCAGTTGAAGGGCCGTGAGGATTCTGGTGGCGGTCTGCTAAATCGGAACCATACTGTTGAAAACGACTGATGAACGAATAGACCAGGATACAGGAGGACCAAATGTATATCGGCACGCAGGGTAGCTTTCCGGAAGATCACGACCTTCAGACACTCGCACAGCTCGGTGTCAACAACATCGACACGACACCGTCGGAGCCCAAATCCGAGTGGACCGTCGACCTGATCAGTCAGTATCGGGAACGGTGCGCGAAGTTCGGGATCAACATGGAAATGATGCATGTTGTTAGCTCCGGAAACGCGCTTCGGGACAAACAGACCGGCGCGATCTTCCTCAAGCCAAGCGATGAACGCGAGCGCCAGCTGGATCTAGTGTGCGACATCATCCGGGCGTCCGGACAGGCGGGTATCCGTGGCCTCAACTACAACATCACGATCCTGGGGCACTTACGTACGGAGCGGACGGAAGGCCGCGGGGGTGCGAGCCTGTCGACCTTCGACTATGGCGAGCTGCTGGACAAAGGCACTGAGCGTGAGCCCGAAGAGACACGCTTCAGCGAGTTCCAGGACGGTCCAGCCGATGGGGACGAGATGTGGGAGCGAATCGACTACTGGCTCAAACGCGTGATCCCCGTAGCCGAAGAATACAAGGTCCAGATGGCCTGCCATCCGTCCGACCCGGGAATCGGACTGGGTACGATCTATCGTGGGGTCGATCGGGTACTCGGCATGGCCGAAGGTTTCAAGAAGCTCATCGACACGTATGACAGCGACTACAACGGCCTCAACTTCTGTGTGGGATGTATGTCGGAGCAGTGCGAGACACCGGCTCAGGAGATTCACGACATCATACGTTACTTTGGCGAGCGAAAGCGGATCTTCAACATCCATTACCGGAACATCAAGGGTGGCCTGCGCAAGTTCACCGAGGTCTTTCCCGACGAGGGCGACGTCAACATGATCGACGTCATGCGGACGCTCAAGGAGGTCGACTACCCTTACATGATCATGCCAGACCACGTGCCCCAGATATCGGGCCCTGAGCCACGCCGAGTCGGTTTCGCTTACACCTACGGCTACATCCACGCCGCTATGCAGGCTGCAGGCGTCAACTAAAACGTTTGTTCGAGTAGCGTCGGTGCAGCCGACGCTACTCGAGAACTTGCCCGGTTCTTGCCGGCTTCCTACAGAAAGCGCTGGACGGCTTCTCGATACGGCCTCCTTTCGAGGCCTACTCGAAAAGTCACAGTGCTCCACAGATCCTCCCCTATGGCGCTCCCGAGCCTTCAGTACGACCGATTCTACACCACAGACGAGATCGTCACTTTCCTCGGCGAGCTAACGGAGGCCCGTCCTGATCTGTGCCGCCTTGGAATCCTAGGCCAACCCCGTGCCGGCACAGACATCCCTTTCCTGACACTGACCGACTTCACCCCTGAGGATGCCGCCATTCGGCCGGCGATGCTCATCCACGGCGGGATCCACGCCCACGAGCCTGCGTCTGCCCACGGTCCACTATACACAGCTCGTCGGCTGATCGAGGATCACACACACGACGGTCTCCTGACCCAGGTCGCCTTTCACATCCTTCCACGCCTCACGGTCGACGCCTCCGATTTCTGTATCTCAACTTCCACAAGAGTCAGAAGCCGAACAGACTTTGACAATCAGGAACCGGACGTCATCTACCCTGAAGACATCGACGGGAACGGACTAATCCTCAAGATGCGGCAGTCTCATCCGGACGGCTACTACGTCACCGATCCTCAAGACCCTCGACTCCTCATCCGCCGCCAGCCGGAATCACCCCCACCCTACTACCGCACCTTCCCGGAGGGCCTCATCCACGATTGGAGCGGAACCGACGCAGTTCGACGGGCCGGTTGGGACAGCTTCTACCCGGACCAGCCGGAACTGGCTGGAGGTCGGAACTACGACTGGAACCGCAACTGGCCGCACAACTGGCGAGCAGATCAGGTCGGCGCTGGTGAGCATCCCCTGAGCGAACCGGAGGTCCAGCTAGTCCACGACCATCTGGTCGAGCATCTGGAGATATCCGTCGTACTGGGATACCACACCGGCAAGGCATCTGTCATCCGGCCTCCCGCCAGCGGGTCTCGCTCAGATCTGGACCCGGAAGACGATCGTGTCCTTCAGGAGCTGGCCGAACTCGGCGCCTCTCTCACCGGAACACCGATCCTGTCGCTCGTCGGCCCTGGGAACCGAGGCAAAGGGGGACACGCACTGGACACGCTCCACTACCGCCTGAAGCGGCTTGCCTTCGAAATCGAGCTGGGGACCGTCCTGAACGATGCAGGCCTGTCACCGGATGAAGAGCTGACGCTCGATCGACCGGGGGAGGAGGACTGGATGCGCCGACTGTTGAGATGGTGGGACGCTCGCGGCCAGGACTTCCCCCTCTGCGAGCCGTGGACGCCCTGGACGCACCCTCAACTCGGGGAGGTCGAACTGGGGGGACTCCACGACACCACGTTGGACAACCCGCTGGTTTCAGGCCTCGAAACGACGCTCGAGGGCAGACACCAGTTCACGCTCGAGCTGGCACAGCGTCACTGTCGGTAGCATAATTCGCCGATGGTGCGGCCCATCCGGATGGGCTTGACCGTCGTCCGTCCATGGTTCTTCATAACGACCAACCATAACACTGAGAGGCTGCCGTGCCCGAAGACTCCTCGACCCGTCCCAACCTGCTCTACATCCACTCCGACCAACACAGCCCGTTTGTCCTGGGCTGCGAGGGCGACCCGTTGGTCCAGACACCGAACCTCGACGGTCTCGCGGCACGTGGCGTTCGGTGCACGAACGTCTACTGCCCATCACCGGTCTGTGTGCCCTCTCGTATGTCGATGCTCGCCGGACGCTATCCGGCCGACATCGAGGTCTGGACGAATAACCAGATCATGGACTCGAGTATACCGACGCTCGCTCACGCGATGGGAGCGGCGGGCTACGATCCTGTCCTGATCGGCCGGATGCACGCCTTGGGCCCCAACCAGTTGCACGGATACGCGGACCGACCTGTCGGCGATCACGGATCGAACTGGGGCGGATCAGGACTCGCACCGAGCAATCTGCGCAAGAGCCTGGAGGAAGCCGGTCCCGGTCAGGCCGCCTATCAGGTTCACGACGAAGACGTTACCGCGGCAACCGTCAACTTCCTGGACAAGCTCGGGGTCCGCAAACGCGCAGGCTTGGATTCTGAGCCATTCAGTCTGTCCGTCGGCTTTATGCTGCCCCACCACCCGTATCTCGCTCGCCGTGAAATTTACCAGCAGTATCGGGAGTCGATCTCTATGCCCCGTGTGCGTGAGGCATTCGACGACGACCTCCATCCCTTCCTTCAGTGGTGGCGTCGGCACGGAAACCTGGACGAAACCTTGCCGGATGAATGGATCCTGAGAGGACGAGCCGCCTACTGGGCGCTGACGGACGAGATGGACCAGATGATCGGCAAGATCCTTCGAGCACTCGAAGAGAACGGTCTCGCCGGGGACACTCTCATCGTCTACAGCTCCGACCACGGCGAACACGCGGGCGACCACGATCTGTGGATGAAGCGAACCTTCTACGAGGAGTCCGCTCGTGTTCCCACGATCGTCTCATGGCCCGGCGTTCTGCGTGAGGGAACCGTGTGCGATCGCGTGATGAGCGCTCTCGACCTCGGCGCGACGATGCTGGACGCGATCGATGCGCCAGCCATTCCCGGATCACCCGGCCGGTCTGCCCTTCCTTTGCTAAAGGGCGATTGCCAGGATTGGGAGGACGTGGCCTTCTCGGAATACTCGCTCTACGAGGGAGCCGTTCAGCGGATGATCCGACAGGATGAATGGAAGCTCATCTACTATCACGAACAGCCCCCGCAGCTCTACAACCTGAATGAAGACCCACTGGAGGAAACGGATCGCGCTTCCGACCCCGCGTGCAGGCAGGTGGTCAGCGATCTGACGGCTCGCGTACTGGATGGCTGGGATCCCGACCACGTCGCTCGTCGCGTTCAGGAGCGCCGTGCCGAGATGGATGTCATCGTCCAGTGGGCGGCCGAGACCAACCCACCAGATACGCACCGATGGAATCGTACCCCCGACATGCAGTGGTCGGATACTCTCAGACGCTGAGCACATGAACAGCCTCGACGTTACCCAGATTCCACGTGGAGAGAAGCAGACCGGCTGGCTGGACGTTGCACCCAGGCCGGAAGGCAGTCTCTGGCGCCTACCCTATCTGTTTGTCGCTGGAGAATCCGATGGTCCCACGTTAGTGGTGACCGCTGGCGTTCACGGGGACGAGTATGAAGGCATCGAGGCGATTCCTCGCATCCACCGGTCGACCCAACCTGCCGATCTGTCCGGCACGCTGGTCATGGTGCCCGTGTGCAATGTCCCCGCATTCGAGGCTATCACACGGAACAGCCCCATAGACGGCTTGAACCTTGCGCGCGTCTTCCCCGGTGATGCGAGCGGCAGTATTACCCAGCGCATCGCAGACGTCATTGCCACGAATCTCCTCCCCCACGCCGACTACTACATCGACCTCCACAGCGGGGGCATGATGTATGACATCCCGACCCTCGCCGGATACATCCACGATGACAGCGAAATCGGTCGACGCTCACGCGCCGGGGCAGAGGCATTCGGCGCACCCGTCCTGTGGGGCCACCCACTTCCGCTCGCACCGGGCCGTACGATCAGTTCAGCGGCGGAGCAAGGGGTGCCTTGCCTCTACACGGAAGCTACAGGCGGCGGATACGCCCGAGAAGAGGATGTTATCTCCTTTGAACAGGGCGTGAACAACATCATGAAGTGGATGGATATGCTGGAGGGGTCGGCCCCGTCATCGCAGCCGGCGCATCATCTGGTCGGAAACGGCAACATCGATCAGGCGATCCTAGCGCCGTCGGCGGGCATGTTCAGGCCTGAGGTTCAGTTGCTCGAGGAGGTATCCGAGGGTCAGCTGCTCGGAACCATCCAAGATCTCTTCGGGGAAATGGTCGACGAGATTCGCGCGACGGCTTCTGGTGTGGTCATCATGCTGCGCCGCTTCCACCGGGTTCGCGCTGGCGACGGCCTCGCCCACATCACTCAGCGCTTAGCCGGGTAGTTCACTAACGAGGCCCGGCATCGAAACCACAAAGCGTGGCGAAGGCCTACTCCAGACCTGTCCCGCACTTGCTTCGGGAATCCGGAATAAGGCTATCGGATATACCGGGTGATCGATACGCGTCGGCTTCGCCGCCGCTACTCGAACACACGGTGCGTCAGACCTGAACAAGGCGGGCTAGTACGGATCCGTCAGGCCCTGAGTCAACTCCCGGTCATAGCTGGGCCGGAACAACTCCGTCAGGACCTTAGGAAGCTCACCACGCTGGGCCTTGACCGCCCACACAGGCGGAACGGCGTGCGACGGAAGCACCAACCCGGTGCGCTCATCCGCCTTCTTGTAGCAGTAAAGGGTCGCCCATCTCGTCTCCTTGTCGACCGCCTTCGGTGACACAGCGTGGGCAGCGTGGGACAGACAACACACCAAGGACCCCGGCGGAAGGGACAATCGTTCGATTTGCAGCGGCTCACTGGTAACCGGGTGGGTCCGATCCGCCAACCATTCCCGCTCCATCGCCTCGTCATCCGGGAATCGGCACCCGGAAGGGTCGCGGAACAAGTGACTCCCACGGACGATCTTGAGTCCGCCGTCATCCTCGGCCTCGAATCCCTCCGGATAGCAGATGTTCAGAACCGCGTTTGGCTGCGCACGATACGTATTCAGGTCGGCCGTTCCACAATCGTCGTGGCCTCCACCGATCTTGTGGCTGTGCCAGCTTCCTCCCGAGTAGCCGCCAGGACGCGTCAGCAGCTGATTGTGGTCGAAGAAGATGTCGTGTGTTCCAAGCGCCATCCGCTGCAGGGCGAGCATTTTCGGATGCGTCAGAACATCCATAAGGAACGGCAAGTGTCCGGCGGGAAAATACTCGGCGAACACGCTGTGATTCCTAAGCGTCAGCACACCGGCCGAATCGTCGCTCTGCGGGACCTGCTGACTTCCACCGATCGCTTTCTCGATCGCCTCTGACTCGAGTCGATTCTCTGGCGACGGCCGGCCGAGTCCCTCCCAATCGATCTGGCTCCAGTCCGCCCGAATCAGCGCATCATTGATCCACTGCCCTTGCTTCGCCGCCTCCACCCACCGGTCGCGGGCATCGGGAAGCATGATATCCTTGAAAACCGCATATCCGTCGACCAGAAAACGCTCCGGGTCGAACGATTCCTCGATCTTCTCCCAATTGAATATGTCTTCGCGGTCTCGATCCATCCCTTCCCATTCAGCCGGCCCCCAGAACACTGGAGAATCCGAATGCTCTAGGAACGAAGGTCTCGTCGCATTCGCCAAGTCATCCGAGGATGCTTCGAGCACAGCTCTGACTCTGGGGTGGTCAGGATCGCTCGACAGCAGCGGGTTTCGAATCACACTCTGTAAGTCCGGCATAGGCTCTCTCGGTAAGCGGGTGTTCCCGGCAACTTACTTTCGGAATTCCCAGCGTCAACCGGAATCCATATCCTATCGTTCGGAGAATTACCTAGTCACCTGGAGGTCGCCATGGCACATACCGCTCTCGACATCGGAAACCGAAAGCAGTTCTTCCTGGACCACCGACGCTTCGACCGTTCGTCGGGCATCCGACTGCGGATGGGGACGCCCTACCAGGAGCCCAGACCAGTCCTAGTTGCCGACAAACCCTGGGAAGCTCAGGGCATCGGCGCATACAACACCGTCATCCGTGAGGCAGACGGACAGTTCCGACTCTGGTATGCGGCCCAGATGAAGTCGGGCCTGCCGCAGGAAGGCGCCGTCCGCCTAGCCTATGCCGAATCCGAAGACGGAATCCATTGGACCAAGCCGAAGTTGGGCTTGGTATCATTCCAGGGATCGACGGCAAACAACCTGGTGGCCCCCTTCGATGAACGGCAAAGCATGCAGGGGGCGACCGTATACATCGACAAACGAGCTCCGGCCGACGCACGCTACAAGTTGTGGAGCAAGTATCAGCCGAGGGATGACGAGATCGAGGCGGGCGTCACGGCTGGTCTGTGGGCAATGCACTCCCCGGACGGCCTTCACTGGACCTACGACGACGGTCAGCCGAACCCTCCCGAACAGATGTGCGACACGCAGAATGTGTTTTTCTGGGACGACCGGATCGACGCGTATGTGGGCTACACCCGCGTGCACGAAACGCAGCGACGGGATGAGGCCGCAGAGATGCAGTTCGGCAAGCGTTATCGATCCGTCGGACGCATCACCTCGCCCGATTTCAAGACCTGGTCGAAGCCCACGCTGATCGTGCTCGAAGGAGATAGCCTGGACCTCAAGGCGCCCCTTCCGCCTAACTCGGTAGACCGGCCACAGCTCGACTTCTATACCAACGCCGTCTACAAGCATCCGGACGCGGACGATGCCTACTTCATGATGCCCGCAGCCTACCACCATTGGGAGGCAGACGACTCGCCGGCCACCATGGATGTCCAGCTCCTGACGAGCCGTGACGGTATCTCGTGGAACCGAGTGGGCGATCGGGAGCCGTTTCTGCGTCGAGGGTTCGACGGCAGCCCCAACGGCGGCATGGTCACGGCAAACGTCAACCCGATCCACACGGAAACCGAGACGTGGATCTACTATTCGGGACGCGGCAACCTACACAACGCGGCTGCGCGAGATGGCTCGAACACAGGTCTCTTCCGGGCCATCATGCGTCGAGATGGGTGGATCTGCGCGGAGGCGGGTCTATCCGGAGGCGAGTTCGTCACGCCCCCGCTCGAGCACGCAGACGCAGAGATCGAGCTGAATGTCGACTGTGGTTCGGGCGGCTGGCTGATCGTGGAGATTCAGGATGCGGAGGGACGAGCGGTCGACGGATACACCTTCAAGGACTGTCAGACGATCACGGCAAACGCCATCAGGGCTCGCGTATCGTGGAAGGAGACCGGAGGACGATTCAGCGGAGAGCAGCCGATCCGACTGCGGTTTGTCATGCGGTCGTGTCGTCTCTACTCGTTCCGGTTCGTTGAGTGACTGACCGGGTTACCACACAGCCAGCACCCGGCGCACGACAGGCAGGCTGATCGGGTTGGCCTAGTGCGTCATCTGAACCGATTCGCCGACGTCCACGGGCTGCTGCACGACAAAGTCGGCAAAGTGGGGCGCATTGTACGCCACGTAGGCCGGCGAGAACCGCAGAACATCCAGCTCGACCTCGGACGTGAAATTCGGAAACGGGATGGGACCCGTGTCGGCCTGGTGGACCATCTCGATGTCTTTCGCGTTCATTGTCTTGATGCGAAACTGGATCGTCGCCGTCCGCGAAACCGACTCCAGCTCGACCTCGCCGGTCAGGGGCACATCGTCCAGCGATGCGCTGACGATCTTGGCAGCAGATGCCAGCGGGTGAGCATCGGCCTCAACAAGACTGAACCGCACATCCTCGAATCGAGTTCGCCACAAGCCGTCATCGCGGAACCCCTCCGTACGCGTGGCGTGGGTCCTGAAGATGGCATACTCCGCCTCGGAGAAGATGCCGCAGAAGTCATAGTTCTCTTCCTGGAACAGATCCGTTTCCGCGAACGCATACTCTAACTTGCACGAAGCGAAGAAGCAGTACTCGGTCGATGTTCCAGCCTCCAGATCACTAAGCCTGCGCACAGACTCGACCTAAAGCCTAGCATTATTTCTTCGACCAAGCGTGACGAACGTGACATACGATTTAGCGCAGTCGTAGGCATTCACTGACCTTCTGGCCACTCGAGGTGCTTGCGCAAGAACTCGAGCGTGCCCTTCAGATGGATCTCGTGGCCCCCGTTGAACACCTCCATCTCCGTTCGATCCCCGATCCCCAGCTTGTCGTAGAAGCGCTTCACCTTCGCAAACTCATAGGCGACCGTCTCGTCCGGTGCCACCCCGTCGTCGTGTCCCCGCTCGACCATGAACGGTCGCGGGCAGATCAGCCTTGCCATCTCGGCATAGTTGAACCGGCTGCCTAGGTCCCACTCAAAGATCTCGTACTCCCCCTTGTCCAAATAGGTATACCGGTTGCCCCTCGACGCGTTCTTCCAGATCCACTCATTGAAGTCGGCTGAACAAATCGACAGACAATAATTCTCGACGAGCGGCGGTATCCGCATCGCCGTCTTGCCGCCATAGCTGATCCCGTAGAACGCGATTCGGTCGCTATCGACAAACGGGAGCGTCTTAAGCCATTCCGTGATCTGCTGATGCTGCGGGACGATCAGCGAGAACAGCGTCTGCCCCAGTGGGTTGGCTTTACGCTGGAGATTCCGGAATCGATCGGTGAAGATGTAGAGGTTCTGGGGTGCGAACACGACGAACCCGTGTCGGCAAAGCTCGGTCCCGAAGTCGTTGTAGGCAGGTCTCAACCCGTCCACCACCTTCTGCGGCCTGCCCTCCAGCCCGTGCTGACACACGACCACCGGTCGCCGATCGCCATCCTCGAGACCATCGGGAATTGCCAGAATGCCGTAGGCGAACAGCCCGTCGAACACGTCCAGAACGACCTCGTACCCCTTCCAGCCTTCCCCGTCATACGCCAGACGAGTCCGGGGATTGCACGGCAGGATCGCATCGTCGAACGTCCCGATCACATCACGGGCAAACGCCTCTCGATACGGCCCAATCGACGTTTCGAATGACTCAACAGACGCGCAATCCAGATCTTGGAACCACGCATCCCGATCACCGGCCGAGCGAGAGAGAAGCTGATCGTTGTGACGGAGAAGCTCCTCGACCTGACACGTCATTCGGTCTCGAGATTCGGCATGACCGTCCGTTGGCTGCGGTAGTTCAGAGGGAGCAGCGTAATTGAAGCCGAGCTGAGTGCTGAAGGCAGAGAGCGCCGCTTCAGCTCCGTATTGGTCCGACGTGACGAACGAGAAGTCGGTTTGACCATCGATTCCACTGAGGAATGCGACCGCGCGATCAAACTCCGTACGAACATCGGCCGGGTCGGGGGTAGTGACGTCGTAGGGAGCGCCCTTTCCTGTTCCCTCAGGAACACGGGCCTCGGGAAACGGACTCGCCTCGACCACCAGACTACGTGGCCAGATCAGACTGGCCACCTCCGCGTCTCCGAACCGTTCCAGTAACCCGAACACGTTCCGATCGATGGGCCCGCGCCACATCTCCTGCTTGGACTCGAAATAGCCGCTCACACACGACGCGGTGATCCGCTCGTCGACGGCGGCTGAATAGAGCGCGAGCATCCCGCCGTCTCCCCATCCCAGGACCCCGACCGGCGTCTCCGGCGCCGTGTGTTGGAACCAGTCGACCACGGCACAGACCTTATGGATTTCATAGGCAATCAGGTGGCGCCCGAGCTCGTAAGCCGACCGATACACGTATTCGCGACACGTTATCCCGTTGACCGCTTCGGCGCGGCTGATCACAGTCGGGACGACCACCCGACAGCCTGAAGCCGCCAGATGCCACGCATAGGGCGACCCGTTCTCCAGGGGCTCGAGACCGCTCACCTGTTCCGGCGTCAGATTTGCATCGGGGAGTGCCACGACGTTCGCGGTCGGTTCGCAATCGTGTGGGGTCAGGAGCAGGCCCTCACCAGTCACGTCGCCGAATGCTCGCCACCTGACCGCGTGGATCTCACAATCGTCCAGACGTCCCCGCAAGGATGGCCGGTCGGTCGTCACGACATATTCCAGCGCTGTCGAAGAATGTCGAGTATCCCGAAGGCCTAGAAGGTGGGCAAGCCGTTCCCGATTGGGTCGAACCGAGTCGACGTATGCTTCCGGAGAAGCCGTGTCGCGTGACCAGAAAGTCTCACGCTTATCGATGGAGTCCGCGAGTTTCTTCAGCAGAAAGTCATCGGCTGCCCGCACGAGGTGCGAGGCGATATCTCCCTCCATCACCAAGGGGCTCGTGTTCGGGAAAGGCTGAGGACCCTGAATCTTTTCGGGGGACGCTTCACCCATGCGGGATCTCGACACGCTTGGCGCCCCGGGATTCCAGCGCAGCCAGATTGATACGCAGGGTGTGGATCGCTTCGTCCAGTGAACACAAGACAGGCACCTCACCGGTCAGCGCTCTCAAGGTGTGTGACGCCTGATTCCGGAAAAGCTCGTCGCGTTCACGCGTCAGGGGTCCGGTCCACTGCCAGTCTTCTCCGTGGCGCATCGACCCAAATCGACTTTCGTGCAGGTTGGCCCGAAGGCTACCCCCCGAGCAGTTGACCTGGACGACATTCTCATTCGGTGCCATGAACTGGTTCATCGAGATGTTCATCATGACCCGGCCGCACCGGCCTGACGCGTGCACCGTATCCTCCACGGTGACCCCTGGGAGTGCCTGATGATCGTAGTCGCAAAACACCCAGTCGAGGGGGCCCACGAGAAACTGAAGAAGGTTAAAATGATGGGTCGTTGCGTCCTGGATGGCACCGCCGCCGGTTGCCCGGTCCGTATAGTAGATCTCCCGGTACGCCGGACGGAAGGTCGGGAAGTGCTGACCGCCAGTGATCGTGACCTCGTTAACCTCGCCGAACGCGCCACTGTCAATCGATTGCTTCATCCGCTGAAACGCCGGATGCGCCCGGTAGACGTATGCAACCCCGACGACCCGGTCTTCAGATGCACGACGAAGGTCCTCGACACGATCCATGGTGATACTCAGAGGTTTCTCGATCATCCACGCAGTATCGGGCCGGTCGAAGGCGAGCGCGTGGCCAATGTGGAGGTGAGCCGGCGTAGCGATCACCACGAGATCCCAGTAATCCTCGCAGGCACGATCGATCGAACCGTATCCATCCACACCGTACGTCTGCTCGATATTCGTTCGCCGTTCCTCCAGCGTTTCACAGATCGCGACACGCCCGGCCCCCTCCTGCTGGAAGCACCGCAGGTGACGTTCACCGATCGAGCCCCCTCCGACCACCAACACGTCTAGAGACAAGTCCACCCTCCATCGACCATGAGGTTAAGACCGGTAACGTAGGAGGACGCATCCGACGCCAGATACACAACCGCCCCTTTCACATCCTCGTTGTCCATCATGCGTCCCATCGGACACCGGTTCTCGTAGCGGCTGAGGAATGGATCCTGGTGGTCACTGTAGTAGCCACCCGGGCTGATGCAATTCGCCCGTACCCCCTGCTTGCCGTAGTAGCACGCCAGATACCGGGTGAAGTTCACCATTCCCGCCTTCACGAACGTGTAGGTGGCGGGCTGCTTCATCTCCGTTCCCTCATACATGGTCGGATCGTTCGAAACCACGCCGAAGATACTGGAAACGTTGATAATCGACCCGCCCCCTGCCTCGATCATGTCGGGGATAAAGCGCTGACAGATCGCAAGCAGCCCCGTGAAGTCGCCCGCTGCTGAAATCTCGATCTTCTCGATCGGCTGATCTTCAAAAGGCCCGACGTGACCATCCCGCGCCAGGGCCGCATTGACCAGGATATCCAGCTTGCCGAACCGCTCGATGACTTCGTCGTGTAATCGGTCGATCGATGCCGTGTCTGCGATGTCGCACTGCATCCCGTGAGCGTCGTATCCCAGGCCCCGGAGTGAGGCAGCGTAGTCTTCGTTCGCCTGCCGGTTCCGGGACGCGGTCACCACCGTCGCTCCAGCCTCCGCAAGCCCTTCGCTCAGGCTGCTCCCGAACAAAGGTCCGGCACCGGCAGTAACCAATGCGACCCGGCCGTCCAGAGAAAAACGTTCCAGGATCCCCATGTCACCCTCCCAGAATGGCGTCTAGCTCCTGTTCGCTCGTCTCTAACACCTTGGTGAGCGCCCAATCACCACCCCACGGCAGCATCTGAGCCCCCATACCGACTAACCGTTCCAGTTCCTCGACCGATCCCGCGGTGCGCCCCCACGCCTTCCCCTGAGCCTTCGCGGCTCGTGCGACTTCCTCGACAGCCTCGTCGACGCTCATCTTCTGTTCGAGCCCCAGACGCAGGCCGAGATCGCCTGGGCCGACAAACAGCAGATCGATCCCGTCGACGGCGGCGATCGCTTCTGCGTTCTCGACAGCTACCGAAGTCTCGATCTGGGCGACGATAAACGTCTCCCGGTTCGCGTCTTCAGTAAACGAGTCACCCACATCGAGCGCAAACCCACAATCCATGCCCGCTCCATCCAGTCCCCGATTGCCCAGAGGTGGAAACTTGGTCGAACGAACGATGTCCTCCGCGATTTCCGGGGTGGAAACGAACGGAATCATGAACCCCGCAGCACCGTCCTCGAGATACCGATACAGCCGCGTTCGCTCGGTCGTGGGTGGCCGAACCATACAATCGATATCGAACGTGTGACTCAACGCGACCATCATCTGGACCTCGCGGGTCCCCATCGCTCTGTGTTCAAGATCCAGCCAGATCCCATCATAGCCTCTATGCGCGGCGTGTTTCACATAGAACGGCAGCACATGTCCCAAACCGCAGAACCGCGCAAACTGACCTGCTCTCCACTTCTCCAGCACCTTACTCCTTCTCATACGTTCCCCTCTATCGCTTTGGTTTTCCTGAACTCCCTGGCTTCACCCTGAACTCTGGACTCCTATAGCCTCAAGCTCACACCTGAGCTGTTCCATCTCCTCATTATTCAAGCTGTAGTACGGCTTCGGTCTCCACCGCTCATAAATGCCGAACAACTCGAACACCCCGTGAAGGACCGCATCGAACCCTCCGGTCGATCGCCTCAGCAGGTCAAAAAACGGGTGATCGAAGTCGCGGATGACGGAACTGGCCTCCTGAAGGTCACCGGCCTGAATGGCGGACCATTACCGATTCGTCACCTCCGGCATGAAAGACAGAAACGTCGACATGAATCCATCGCAGCCGTATGGGTGGAGGTCGAGATGGTTCTGTTTCTGGCCACCCGAGAACACCACCCAACGATCCCGGACAAGAAGCGTCATCTTCCTGGCAAACGGCCCGAGCACATCATCCTTGATGGCCACAACGTTCGGCACGTCTTCCACGACGCGCTTCAGGGTTTCGAGACCAAAGGCCTCGCCACGGGCACTGAACACACCGGTAACGATCATCACCGGCATCACCTCCGCCACCCTCGCATAGTGTTCGCAGAGGCTGGCGACCGTGCAAGACGTTGCCCAGTCCGGCGGCAACACCATATGCACGTCAGAACCAATCTGTCGCGCATACTCGGCGAAGGCCACAGCCTGTCAGGTATGGTAAAACCGGTCCGCCGTCACCACCATCGCCCGCTTCGCCGTATGCTCGACGACGACGCGAGACACCTCCGCGATCTCCTCGTCGGATAGCGCGATATAGTGACTGTCACCGGCAGTGAGCAACATCGTCTTGCTACCCGCGGCAATGTTGAAGTCGAGCGTCGAGCGGAGCCCATCGAAGTTGACCGTCCCGTCCTTTCTGAAGGGGGTACGAATCGACGTGATCGGACCTGTGAGCGACTCCCTGACCTTATCCCGGTATATCATCGGGTTACTCCTGCGTAAGATAGCTGGAACCTGAGAGGCAAGATGCAAGGCTTTTTGCGAGAAAGCGACATCCATATGAGGACTGCCGGAAACCCTACCAAGTGCCGCCGATATACCCACGCGACGGCAGACACATTGAGGTTCATGTCGTATCAAACACCGTCAGCCGGCAACATTCATTCGAAATGGGAAGGCTCTTTCGGACAAGGAACAGAAGACACGGAAGCTGGTCGCGATTGGTTTGATTCTCGCCTGCGCGTCGCCCGGCATGGCTCACGAGCCGAACACGGATCCGCCGGAACCCATGGTGACCTACAGAGAGAAGGATGCAAGGGAAGGTAGGACGGTGGCTCCACGACGAGTTGATCAGAAAAGATCGACTCGTATCGGAAGGCACTTCACGCTCAGCATCACCCTCACGGTTTTCTCGAGAACCGACGGATAACGGGCACGTTCAAGCTTCCGGCCATGAAGTCTGTGTGTGACTTCGCCATGAGGAAGGACGATCTCGTGACAATTAACCCGGCCCCGGGGAGTATGTTCACGTGATGGAAGGACAACGTCACGGCTATAAGAACCTGACGATCGGCGTCACCTACACCGCACCAGGCGGCGCCCCTCCGAGGCGCACGCACATGGGCGAAGAGTCCCACGTGCTGTCGAAAGGCCAGAAGGCACTTTATGCGCTGAACGATTCGATCTTCGTGCTCGAGGGACCTTACACGGTCAACATCCCGCCGATGGTTCCGCACTCTTTCCAGAATCTCGACGACAAGGTCGCAGAACTCGTCGTGATCTTCCCTACTAACGTTTGGGAGTATGAAGTGCTCGACCACTTCCCGTTCTCGACACCCAAAGCGAAAGCACTCGCTGACAGCGCAAGAGCGGCGAAGTAGGCAAACCGCGCAATCGATTTGACAGAGGCGTCCCGGGACTTACCGGACGCCTCTGTCAAATCTACACCGCACTTGCCTATCTATCTCTTCCGGTAAGTGATTGTTCTGCGTAACTTTCAACCCCAAAGAACAGATACGGACTCAATGCGCAATATGAGGAGGAATTGATGGCAGAATCGCCAAGCCCGTGGGCACGCGTGGAACCAGGGACGAGGATCAAGGAGGGTGCACCGGCAATTCAGCGCCCGAGCAAAGAGCAGATCGCGGCGTTCCCGCAGGAGGCGTCAGACCTGATCGACGGATCGTGGTCGGCTCAAAAGGCGCTGATCGATGGCGGTTCCTATGACCTCTCGTGGCTTGACGGTCAGCATCTCGTCATTGTAGGTGGTACGGGCAAAGGGCTAGGGGGTGCCGCTTCCATCGCGGCCTTGCATCACCTGGATCGTCTTGGAAGCCTGACCGTTGTCGGCCGAGACATGAAGCGATCGATGGAGTTCGAGTTCGGCACTGCACTGCAGAACCGCGCGTCGGATCACGCCGACAAATTCCACTGGCTGAACGACGGGATCTCCGTAGAGGGTGACGGCTTCGACGCCATCGTCGAACTGCTGAAGACCAAAGGCGTCAAGGACGCCATCTACATAAACGGCGTTGCTGCGGCCAGCTCAGGACTTCTGCCCGGCCTTCCCCCCGTCTACGTCAAAGACATCAATGACCAGGGAACCTATGTCTGGCAGCTGACCGAGCTCCCAGAACGGGCCATCGAAGCGACGCGCAGCTTTATGGGAACGCTGACGATCCAGTTCCCAGATGCTTTGGAGGCTGCGGGTGTGAGCGTTGAGGTGGCGGCTTACGCAGACTGGCGGGGCAGCCTGGATCGAGGTAGTCGTGACCCGGCGTCGCCGACGTTCGGGCGGTGGGGTTCCTACTCGACAAGCCTGTATCTGCCGAAGGACATCATCCAGGATGCGACACGGAAGGCGTATGCGGAGAGACGGAAGTGGATCGATGTCTTCTTCCCGACGATGCGGACACGGGCATTGCCGTTCATCCCGGGTGGGATGGTCATGGCCGACGTCTACGACAACATCCTGGGTCGATCAGGTGTCGATCGCGTCGACATCCCCGAACTGGGCGTCGGCATGCTCCACCAGATCGGCCTCCGCCTGCACGACAAAGACGATAACCCGTTCCCACGTCTGGATGCCTACGAAGCCCCGTTCGACGAGTGGATCTACGAGGTCCTGAACCTGATCAACGACGACGAGGGAAGTAAGTTTTACTGGCGGGAGTGGGTTGGGTAGGGGTGGCGTTCCCAGGGGGACCTTGGGAACGAGGCAGCGGGGGGGAGTAGGCGCGACCATCCAGGTCGCATTCAGTTTCGCCCGACAAAGCAGCAATCCTGAACATCGACCGCAAGCACAAACGCCCTCGTGCATAAGCACGAGGGCGAACTTGTATACATCAGCGCAGCTAGAGAAGCCACTCGATCAATACCCCAACACCTCCAGATACTTCTCCACCGTCTTTTCCAACCCCATAAAGATCGCATCCCCGATCAGCGCGTGTCCGATCGACACCTCCAGAATGCCCGGAATCGTCAGGAACTCTCCAAGGTTGTCCAGATTCAGATCGTGCCCTGCATTCACGCCCATCCCGGCATCCTGAGCCGACTTCGCACCGTCCGCAAACTCACGGAACACGGGCGCCACCTGCTGTTCACGGTGGGCAGTAGCGTAGGGTTCCGTATACAACTCGATCCGATCCGCGCCGATCTGCGCCGCAATGGCGATCTGCTCCGGCACGGGATCCATGAACATGGATACTCGGATCCCCAGGTCCTTCAGCTCTAACACGATCGGTTTCAGGCGTTCCACCGTCTCGGAATCGATCAGATTCCAACCGTGATCCGAGGTGAACGCGTTCGGGTCATCGGGGACGAGCGTCGCCTGATCCGGCTTCGTTTCGCGAACGATCTTCAGCCATTCAGGAAACGGGTTGCCCTCGACGTTATACTCGATCCCGTCCGCCTTCCCTACAAGGTCTGCCAACTCGTAGGCGTCCGTGTAAGTGATGTGCCGTTCGTCAGGTCGCGGATGGACCGTGATCCCGTGGCATCCAACGTCGATACACATCTGCGCGGACTGCTTCACGCTCGGAATACCGATGGTGCGGCTGTTTCTCAACAGGGCGACTTTGTTCACGTTTACGGATAGTTTGGTCATCTTGAATACTCCGCGGCTGTTCGAGCCCTCCCCCGGTCTGCTTCACGCAACCTACCCTCTCCCACAAGCAGAAGAGGGTTCATCTGTGCTGAATCGGGTTTGGGGTCTTCGCCCGCTCTCCTCTGCTCACGTTCGCCTTTACACGTCGTGCGGGAGTTGTCCGAGATCGGGAGATCGCGGCTACGTTCTCCACCCAACCCCACCGCCCCTAAGGCTGCAACCGCGTGATCGCCCACCCGGAATCGGTCTGCGTATACTGGAACCGGTCGTGGAGACGGCTCGGGCGGCTCAGCCAGAACTCGAAACGGGTCGGATTGACGCGATATCCGCCCCAGGAATCCGGGAGCGGTACGTCCGACCCTTCGGGATACGCCTTCTCCAACTCCTCGACCTGGTCGGCCATCTCCTCCCACGTGTCGACGGATGCGCTCTGAGTCGACACGATCGCGGCCAGACGGCTTCCGTGAGGTCGTGTATCCCAGTAGGCCTTCGACTCGGCCTTGTCGACACGGGTCGCCGTGCCCTCGATCCGGATCTGCCGATACAACGGCTTCCAGTGGAAAGCGAGCGACACATTCGGATTATCGTCCATGTCGGCGGCCTTGGGGCTGTCGTAGCTCGTAAAGAACTCGATCCCGCGCGCATCGAACCCGCGCATCAGCACGATCCGGACTGTCGGGATGCCAGACGGTGACACGGTCGCCAGCGACACGGCTTCCGGGAGCATATCGTCCGAAGCCTTAGCCATATCATACCACTTCCCCAGCTCGAGCAGTGGATCTTCTTCGAGTTCCGCCGGATCAATCAAACCTTCCTGATAGTCGATCTTCATCTTGTTCCTTCGCTGTATCTTGGTTCAGGTATACCGCGCTGCCCACAATATACCCCACGGGTAGCGGGCTGAGTAAAATGAGTCGCCAAACCGCTTGTGAACCCCTCCCGACCGTCCTAACATCCTGATGCAGAGACTCGCAAACCCTAGAGACAGACGGAGAAGACCTTGATGGAACGCATACCGTTCGAGACCGTTCACGCAGAATTCAGACGCGTCCTGGAGTCCGTTGGATTCACAGAGGCGAAAGCAGATCGCACCGCGCAGCTCTTCGCGGAGAACACCCGAGACGGCGTCTACTCGCACGGGCTTAACCGATTCGCCGGATTCGTGCGTGGTTGTCAGAACGGGAAAGTGCGGCTCGACGTGGAGGCCGAATGCGTTCATCGAATGGGCGTAATCGAACAGTGGGACGGGAAGACGGGCATCGGCCTCCTGAACGCGGAAGCCGCCATGGGTCGCGCCATCGAAATCGCGCACGAGCACGGGGTGGGCTGTGTCGGCCTGCGAAACACCAACCACTGGATGCGGGCGGGAGCCTACGGACTTCAAGCCGCCGATGCAGGCTGTATCGGCATCTGCTGGACAAATACGACCGTACTGATGCCGCCCTGGGGATCGGCCGAAAAGAGAATCGGTAACAATCCCCTGACGTTGTGCGTCCCATATCTGGGCAACCATATCCTGCTTGACATGGCGATGAGCCAGTATTCGAACGGGAAGCTCGAGGTCCTGAAGCGTCGAGGCGAATCACTGCCATTGGCGGGTGGCTACGACGAGGCGGGGGACCTCACGACCGATCCGGGCGCCATCCTGGACTCGAAACGCGCCCTGCCGATCGGTTACTGGAAGGGATCAGGACTCGCCCTCATCCTAGACCTGATGGGCACTCTGATATCGGGTGGCGATTCCACCCAGCAGATCAGCGCCCGTCCCGACGAGACGAACGTATCGCAGGTCTACATGGCCATCGACGTGGGCTCGCTGTCCGGCCAGCAGATCGTCGAAGAAACGGTGAACCGCATCGTTACAGATTTCCAGGACGTGTCACCGCTCGACGGCATATCCGCAGTCCGATACCCGGGTGAAGGTATGCTCGCCACCCGCCGGGACAACCTCGCCAACGGGATTCCCGTTGACCCGGACCTGTGGTCCGAGGTCCTCGAGATGCCATGACGCGGTTGTCGCACCGTTCGTATCCGCACCCTTCACGGGTGCGGGGTTACAAGACGGTCGACGGGTCTCCTGAGGAGCCCGATCCCCCGCCTTGATCTCCTCCCCACACCCCAAACTCGCAAACGACGGTCGTGAACTCAACGACCGGAAACGGTCGCACGGCAACAGGGCCATCGACCGACCGGACATCCTCACCATCATCCCACCGGCCAGATCAAGGTGACCGAGCTTCTAGCCGATGGAACGGTTGGCAGAAGTATTAACAGCGATTGAATTTGGAGGAAACCCATTGAAACAGCCATTCAAGCAGGCGCTCAAGGAGAAGGATGAAGTCGTCCTGCTCACCACGACGCTGGATGTCACCAAGAGCCAGCTGGAGGTCGC
>MDTE01193225.1_pt1 | contig 21094 bp, 24 predicted proteins | sample 811231 | NCBI WGS metagenome assembly MDTE01 (sample SAMN05326651, study PRJNA326480) | marine metagenome | isolation source: seawater | place: Indian Ocean: Red Sea | collected 2010
CAACTTCTTCTAACATTGCTCTCGCTACAGTAGTTTTACCTACACCTTGAGAACCCGTCAAAAGAAGATTGGGTATGTTTCTATTATCAACAAAGGTTTGAAAAAGAGTCTTCAATTCAGAACTCAATATAGTATCGTTTATTGTTTTGGGCCGATACTTCTCTACCCAAAGAAAATCATCATTCATACATCATTACCATAATATAAAGTTTCAATATTAATTATAACTGGAATTTGTCTCTGTAGCAATCCAATATTGAATATTTTTTGCAGTTGATTTGAAGTGAGCAATACCAGCTTTAGAGATTGCTACATCATATTCACTTGCACCAAGTTTTTGAAGATTTTCAGTTTTGAACACCATTTGAAAAGTGTCATTAGTTTTACCCATAAAGATACTATGTTCATTAGAAGTTGGGTTCTTTGTATCAGTAGCTACTAAAGTAATACTACCATCTGCACCACGAACTACAATCTCTGGTAAACCAAGCTGATTAGCCGCTTGAATAACTTGTTTTAAATCATCAGCAGAAACTTTAATAGATACATCAGCATTATCTAATTCTAAATTTTTGTCTGGTGCAGAAGTTACCATAGAAGGATCTGTATAAGTATATTTTGACTTATTGTTACCCTCTGTAAGAGTTACTTCTTTTTCACCAAAATCAAAATCTGGTTTATCATAAAGACTTGCTAAACCTAAGAATTGATTCAATTCATAGATAGCAAAGTTTACGGGAAGACTTTCACCTATAACTGCTTGAGCCAAGATATTCTTTTGCTCAGAAACAGTACGGATAGTATTACCAGCTTTGAAATTCAAAGATGGGTTGATCAAAGAAAAGTTCTTTAGAACTTCCATTGTATCATCACTTATTTGCATCATCAATTACCTCTTTATTTGTTTGTTTTGAATTAATATGTAAGGCCATTATAGCATAATGAGCCACTTTAAGCAAGTCAGAACGATCATATCCATTCTTCTTACCATATCTTTGGGCATACTTGATTATATTACCAAGCATAAAACCCTCACCATGTCCACAATCAATTATAAATTCCGTAGATTGAAATTGATTTTTAGAGTAGTGTCCTTTATATGTTGCAGATATATAATCATACAACTCTTTTACAATTTTGTCTTCACTAAATTTAAAATTTACTTTTTCACTCATGTTAGATTCTCCAAGTTAAGTCCAATTTTACTAGGTTTAGCATTCTTTTTCATACCATCTATTAGTGCTGGATCAGCAGTAGCAGATGCACCGAGTTGAGCGATATCAATTAAGCTACCACCAAATACATAAGAACCACTATGACTTAGCCGCATCCAAGGACAATACCAAACTGGGACACCCGCTTTCGCCATCCATTGACAAAACATATAATCTTCAGATAGATATCGTTTTGACTCTGGATCTATGAGTGCTTGAAAGTACATACCAATATCACGACTACCATCAAAATTAGATGTTCTAACATGATCAGGATAATATCGTAATTCAGGATATGCTTTATCAAAAATTTTTAAAGCATTTCTAGTTATCATCATAAAACCAGTTCCGCCCTCTAACACTTTTACAGGTTCATCTAAACGAATTTCTGGAGCACCCTCTGCAGGATTAAAAACATAATCTCCAACATAATTTTCTAATAACCCTGGATTTTCATCAGCAAAGCCTTTATCAACGGCTTGTTTAATCTTTTCCCAAGCGATTGTTTTCTTAGGATACGGACCACATACAATGTCTCTTTTACCCTCTTCAGCTAAGATTGCTAAAGATAGAACATCATTAGGATCAAATCCAATATCTGAATCGATAAACATTAAGTGAGTGTAATCACTTCTTAGAAATTCATCTACACAATAGTTTCTTGCTCTAGTTATTAGGGACTCATTAAAAAGATAAAACATTTTAAGATCCATATTATATGCTTGTGCAATTTTTGCTAAGTCACAACTCGACTTAGTATACATACCATGACATTGTCCACCATACATTGGTGTAGCTACAAATATTTTTTTCTTTCGTAAATCATCTAATTCAACTGAAATTTCCAAATTCAAACTCCTTTATAATATAAGTCCCATTATATACTAAAAAGCCCGTCTGTGTCAAGACAGGCTTTTCACATTATGAGAATTTTTTTAAACTGTTGACTCTACAGTTTCTTCTGATACTTGTACATCAGCATCAACTTTCGTATACAAGTCTTTAAAAGATAACTTAGTATCCTCATCAAATCTATTTATGCACATATCAATGGCTGTCATTTTATCTTTAAAGATAGAAAAAGCTTTTGCAATGTGAACAAGTCTTCTGGTAGAAATAATTTCATCAAGTCCACCATCATAGAAAGTCTTTCTGATAATATCAGCCCAATCAACTAGCTTAGAGACAAAACCATCATCAGTAATCTTTAAGTCATCAAATACTTTACCAAGTATTTTCTTTTCTATCGCAACTGAAGGATATTCTTGTTCGACAGTAATAGGAAATCTTTCTAAGAAAGCCTCATTCATTACATTGGTACCGATAAATCTACCATCATCAGAACCTTTACCCTTAGTATTCGCAGTAGCGATAATTGTAAAACCAGCTTTGGGTTTGATAAACTCACCAGTCTTTTTAATGAAGTAACCCTTACCCTCAAGTATTGATTGTAAGCACATTACTTTGGCTGGGTTAGCTAAGTCAAGTTCATCAAGAAGAGCAACCGCTCCCTTTTCCATAGCATTGATAATTGGACCCTTGAAGAACTTCGTATCGCCCTCAATGAGTCTGAAACCACCAATTAGATCATCTTCATCAGTTTCAACAGTAAAGTTAATTCTGATAACTTCTCGCTTGGCTTGGGCACAAGCTTGTTCGATACCGAATGTTTTACCATTACCAGACAAACCAGTAACATATATTGGATAAAACATTCTAGAAGTAACAATCTTTTTAATAGATTGAAAGTTACCAAATGGAACGAATAGAGGATCAATTGCAGGGATTAGATTCTCAGCAAAACCAGTATGCTCAACTGAAAGACTAGCTTTCGGTGCTGGCATATATGCGGCTTCAGACTCAGTATTTGTCATTTCAGCTTTTACTGTTGAAGTTGCAGTTTCTTGTTCAGATGCTGGTAACTGATATAACCCTCTACCAACACGTGTGGACAAATTCTGCCCAAAATATTTACTAGTACCGAACTCATTTTGAAGTTCTAATATTTGTTTCTTTGTTATGATACTTGAACCAAACTTTTTTATCGCAGTATCAATAAAAGATTTTTGTAGTTCTGATAACGTCATATTCTCTCACTTTCTCATAATGTTAAAAACGAATCACTTACAGTATTATAATAGCAGGATTGCTGAAAATGTCAACCCCTTATGCAACTAAATCAATAAATTTTGAAAGCATTATTCTACTTTCTTTTTTACCCACATTGGCTTTCTTAAAAGCATTTCTTATCTGGGATTTTGTAGCATCTTCAGGCACTTCTATCGCACCATTAGATGTTTGTAAATCAGAACCAAGAACACCAAACTGTAGGGTATAACCATTATTAGTAATGAGACAGAACTTTTTCTTTTTAGTCTCTTCCCATAATTCTAATTTGTCATAATAACTTAGTCCACAATCCGGTAACTGATTCACGAAATAATTTTTCTGCTTAGGTAAAATGTGAAACCCAATCACATTAGTTCCAGTATAATCAGCTAAAGACTTAATCAAAGTTTTTGTTATTTCATTTCCTATACTATCAGCTTTTTGAACTCTGTAAACTTTTTTAGTGATTGGATTTTTGAAAGATGTTCTAGAATTTTTGGCCATCCAATAGCCCTGTGCAACATCTTGTCTATATCTCGTATGTTCGTCATCTTTCCACCATCTTAGTCCGTGTGATATACCATCAGTAAGAATAACTGTATTGCAAACATCAATTCTATTATTCTTTTGAAACTGACTAACTAGCACGTGGGCAGATACGATAGCATCATTTAAAGGAGTACCAGCTAACCAAAACTTTTTTTCTATTTTATAGCTACCATATTTCCAATCTCTTTGATATCTATTTTCCCAGTACTTACCGATAGATAGAACTATCGAACATGCTTTTTGAAAATCTGTTCTTGACATTTTACTATCGAAAAACTGAAGTAAATGATAGCCAGTAGTAAAAGCAGTATCATGATTTTTATTAAAGTCAGGTGTAAAATGTTTTCTATCAATTTCTTGAAACTCTTTATCCCAATCACTTCTATTACCATTATCACTAAAAGCATAAACTTGAAATGGGATCTGAACTTGTCTACAAAAACTTACTAAGTTTAGTAACTGATCTATTGTATTACCCATCTGATTAGCCATCGAACCACTCCAGTCAATGAACATAACTAAGCCATGATTCTTACCATCTGGAATAATTGTCATTTTCTTGAAAATGTCATCAGTAAATTTGTAATTGTTCATTTTCAATGTATCTATCACACCAGTCTTAGAAACTGTAGCCCTCTTATACTCAGCGGCTTTTTTCTTCATTTCAAATTCTTTTACAAGATAGTTGATAGTCTTTTTATTATTAATTAGAAAATCTTTGTACATCATTTGGCCAGCTTTTATAGCATCATTATTATACTCAGAAGAAAATTCATTGAGAATTTTTTTGTAACTGATAACTCTATCAAGGTGTTGTTTAATATCTAAGTTTAGATTGACATTTTTAATTATCAAGTCATTATTAATTTTACCAAACTCTTGTTCAATATTTTCTTCTAGAGAAATATCAGTTTCTGAAACTGGTTCGTCAGGATCTAATTGAGTATCATTACCACTAACTTTACTAAAAGCTGAACCATTTTTAGTCTCATTTTCTACAGTATCATCTTCAGATGTTTCTTGATTTTCAGATTCACTACTATCAGAATTTTCTTCACCATCTTCTTCATCAGTATCTTCATAATCAAGTGAATCAGAATTATCATTACCATCAGTATCATTTTCATCATAATCAAAATCTTCATCATCATCTTCTTCTTGAGCCATCTGTTGCATCATGTCCTGCATAGCTTGTTGCTCTTCCTGCTTTTCTTCTTTAGCTTTACCAAACAACTCATGAGCGAGGGCGATTGCCTCATCAAAAGTTTCTAGCTTAGACATTTTTTCTATCCAGATTTTTTCTTCATCTGAAAATTTAACACCAACAGTTTGTCCACACTTGAACAAAACATTGAGTCTATCAATTAATTTGTAAGTATTAATTTCATCTTCATTTTTACCAAAGAAACCATCAGCTAACATTTTCTTGTAAGATTTAATGAATGGTGATCTTAAACCAGGATATCTACGTTGAATTAATTTTTCAATACGTGCATCTTCAACGACATTTAAAAATGATTGAAAATTTTTACCGTGCTTTTCACATTCATCAAGCCACTTGTTACCATCTGTCCAGATAGCATGGCCAACTTCGTGTCCAACTAAATGATCATAAGTAAAATCTTTCATATCTTCCCACAACGGAAGAGTTAGAATACGATCTTTAACATTGAAACTAGCAGTTTTGACATTTGCATGTACAATGTCAATATTCTCAGTAGCGAGAAGTTTTGCTAGTAACTCTTTAGAATTAATATTTATTGTCATATGCGAATCACTCTCTCTTATTACTCTTACATAATAGCAGGATATACGTATAAGTCAACCCCTAGAGTGAAAAAAGGTGTTGTATTTTTGCAACAACACCTATTTTTTTACTTAAACTTATAAATTTTATCCATAGGAATTGGCTCTTGAGAACTTCCCATTAGAGGTTTTTCTAAAGATTTAACCATTGGAATTGCACCAATAACTTTTGCTACAGGCCCATCTTCTACAGAATATTTTGATTGATAATCTTTAAAATGTTCTTTGGTAATATCAATTCTTAAATAAGCTTTACATAATCTTGCAACCCAGTTATCAAGATTATCTTTAAGCTTTTTAGGTCCTTTAAGCCAAGCAGTTGCAGGATCATTAGCATCTAATACACTACCGTGTGCAAAAAAGTGTAACTCAATAGCATCTTTATTCTTTGGATCTTCAACTTTACGTATAATTGCTGACAAAGTTTTTTCAATGTATGTACTTACTGTAAAGTTTTTTATGAATGGAGTATCAACTATACCCATTTGAGTTAAAGCATCATCTGCACCTTTACCCTCTGGAAAGCTTTTTACTTCTTCTGCACTTCCAGTCTTTTTATCAACTACTTCATTTATAGCTAAACTTATCTGTTGAGGTAAAAGTTTATGTGACATTGCATTAAGATATTTTTGTGTAGACTCTACAATCTCTGTACGTGTTTTACCATCTATCTTGCCGGATTCAACTAAGTTAAGTAAAGCATTTTTGATATCTGGAAAAGATGCTTCTCCGAAAGGCTTATTGATGTTGTTCATCTTTACACCAAAAAGAAGGCGATCAGATGTTGACATTGGCTCAAAAGTACCTGCTATAATATTTGTTACACCCAATCCTTTAAGTATATCAAAGCGAGTTCTTCCATCAAGTAATTCATATTTACCATTAGATAACTTTTCTACAAGAATAGGAGTATTTGATAATGAGAAACCAAAATCTTCGATATCTTTTTTTATCGCTGGCTGTTTTACATTATTTACTAGTCTAGGTTTCTGTATTCTATTTACAGAATCAAATATTACATCTTTTATATCTATTAGTATAGTATCAATATAAGTTACTTTAGGAATATCACAATCATAGACATATGGGTGTGCTTTTTTCTCTATTAATTTATTGTGAGTTTTTAAATGTGTTTCGTTAAAGGTGAAACCGTCCTTAATTGTTATTGTTGTTAACAATGTATTCTCCTATTAATAATTAGTACTAAAAAGTACTTGTTAAAATATATCGAATCAGTAATCACTAAAAAATGTTTATCTGTTTCGATTCTTTATTTATAACATAACTATGATGCTTTGTCAACACCATAATTTGTTATTAATTTCATACCATAATTGTTTGGCTTACTCGTTAATCTTTCTTCTACACCAGGTTTAAATCTAAGTTTGTTTTTCTTAAATGGGCCATAATCTACGTAGTGATGCCATCTACCATACTTCCAAACTACTCTAGCTACATCTGGGTGTAAGTCTGCTAACATTTTAGATTTGTTAATCGTACCATCAGTATTGTAACCAGTCTTTTTAAACTGTTCGTTATCTGTATTTTCTGCATGATAAAACTCTTCAGTATTACCACCCTTTACAGTTTGTGTTGCTGATTTACCTTGCATGAAAGCATTGAACTGAATTGTACAATCGCCATCTTTCAATACTCTTAAACAAATATCAGTATCTTCATTATATCTACCACGCCACCTATGTTTACAATCGTTTTTAATAAGTAATGTAGAGTATATTCTTGTGTTTGCTACATATGGTGGATACTTTTGATTTGGTGCTATAAAGAATCGATATTGAAAACCAGAGATTGGTACATTTTCATATCTTTCTACAAAATCTTCTGCGGCTCTAAATATTACACCACTCTCAACTCGTATACGTATATTTTCATGTAGTCTATAGAAATCAGATATGTTATCATCTAGTACCCAATGATATTCTGCACCGTTCGAAATCGAATGATCCCAACACCAGTTTCTAGCACGTCCAGGTCCATCACCATGATTACTGAAAGGTAACTTCAATAGAGTTACTAAATCTAAATTAAAATTTACAAGTGCTTTCTCATAGTTATCCCAGTCTTGTGGTTCGATAGCTATAAAGTGTGGTATTCTCATACGATTTAAACTACGTGAAGTTATCATAGACTCATGTCGAGTCTTTGATATGATATAAACTGGGTGTCTAGGATTTGTCATAGAAACTTCTCCAATGTTGAACCCTGTGATCTTTTATAAACTTCTTTGAGATATTTTACATTTTTCATTTTACCATCTTTCTCAAAGATTTTTACACCATATGGATATTTTTTCTGTATATATCTCATACAATCATAATGCTCTTCTGTTTGAAAATAATCTTCAGGTGTTTCTTTACCATCAAACATACCTTTCCAAACAATTCTAGAATCTTGTAAATCTTTATCAACTTGACTTCTATTATCAAATACCCATTCTTCAGACTTTCTAGAATTAATACCTCTAGATAATGCTTCATATAAAAATAACATATCTTCTGAAACTCTTACAGAAGTTATATCCATCTCATCTATAACTTTAGATATCATTCTGCCGTCATAAAAAACATACGTATTTACATTAGTAGTATCTCTATAAGGAGTATCACCAGGTGGTATATCTGGTGCTGAAAGTCCAACGATACCAATATCTGGTTCATCTAACCATTTACTAAACTGATCATACATTTCAGATATTTCTTCCATAGTAGCATTACGTCTAGACTTTTCCATATTTGATACACCAGTCCAATACTTAGCATTTCTTCTTTTGATAATAATATCATCATCTATCATTGCATATTTGATAGCACCAGCATGTTTATGAATAAACTTTCTTGTTTGTGCTAACTCTGTCCATGTACCTACAAATTCATGAGGTACAGTAAGATATTCACAATCATACATATAATGCTTTTTCTCATCTGGCCTTACAACCATAATAACTTTTTTCTGCAATTCTTTAGGCATATTTTCATATGTGATTTGATTAAGAAATCTTTTTGCCGTTGGAATATAAATTCGTTCAATCATTCTTCAATCCATCTAAGTAAAGAATTTTTAGTAATCTCTAACTTTGGATACCACATTGATTTAGTTTTCTCAGTAGGTTTCATAGTATTATCTACTGCGGAATACTTTTGACAAAATTCATCAAAGTCTTCTTTATTTCTAAAATGTAGTTGAATTGTTTTGTAAGTTCTTTTTTCTTCTTGCTTGTACTCTGGCATTTCTTTCCAATGCTTCTTCCAAGGTTCATCAACAACAACCTTGTCGAGTTCTGGCATAAAAGAAGTTAAGTCTGCATTAGGCTTTTCTTTAACACCCATCAAACTTTCATACTCTGTAGATTCTTTTACTTCTTCTGACATACGATTCTCCATTTTTTATATTGTACATAATATATAGGATTTTGTCAAGACACGTTTTTTAATCTTTTTAATCTTAACCTATCTAGTTTTCTTTTTTGATTTCTAGCTTGTTCTAAGTGAAATCTATTCGCTCTACGTGTGAATGGTATACCATTCAAAGAATCTACTGCATGTTGGAATAAACCAGAAGTAACACCTTCAAACTTGATAGTGCTAACTGCACCATCTAGTCCAGCATATCTACATCTAATCTCTTTGTGTCTTTTTACTTTAAGAAATAATCCCGGAAAAGAATAAGACGATTCTTGATTTAAAAACTTCTCTTCAGAATAGTTTACTATTCTTGGATTAAACACTGGAATTATACTCTCAGCATCGCCAGGATTACCGAGGACAAATGCTTTTGCATCTAATGATAAATCAGTAGCAGTTATACACAGTAATTTAGTTTTGAGTAATTCATTCTTTAATATATCGAATATTTCTTGATTGTCCATAATCTCTTTCTAACTTTCTATTCAATCTTCTATCTTTAGCTTTACCAGATTTCTTCATGGCTTTTTCCCAACCTCTACTTAAAGAGTGGGTTTTGTCACGTTTAATTTTCTCTTCGTCCATAAAAATGTATATCTCCTGATTTAAATTTTACATTCTCTCTTTTATAAGATGGCCTGTCATCAAAGTAATACCAGCAACAATTATCTTTTCCTACTGATTTACTATCAGGTATCCATTTAACTCTACCAACACTAACTACTGAACGTAACATATGTTGAAATTGTATACTTTGTTTAGTGTGAATCCAGTCAGCATCAAATAGTAACCATGTTGCAATTTTCTTTGGAAAAGTATCTAGCATTCTATGTAGAATTGTTCTATCCCAAGGAGGGTTTGTAATAAGATATTGAGTAGATGGTATATTTTGAATTGTTTGATGTGCTAAGACATCAAACATATCCCACTTTTCTATCCAATCAGCTTGGGGTTCTATATCACTAGCTTGAATACAAGTTGCACCACTACAACGAGAACTTATATGATTTACTAATGCACCATCTCCAGCACATGGCTCAATATAAGTAAAATTATATGGAAGATGAGGTAATAATGGAAGAAAAGCTTCCATCGGTGTCGGGTAAAAGTCTCTTTCTTTTCTTTCATAGTCACTTCTCTTTCCCATTATGCCGCTATCCTACTAAAGTTTTTAATTTTTTCAAATCGAATTTCTTTCTTAAATTTTTCAGCTAGTATATCACCTTTGTGCGATATGACAAAAACATTTGTCTCATTATCTAATTGATTTAATAATTTTAAAAATTCATCACACCCATTATTATCTAGTGATGCATCAAATACTTCATCTAACAAAAGTAAATTAGTATTGACAGAATTTTTAAGTTTAGCTATTGCTCTCCATGTAAACAGTAATGCTAAATCAATTCTCATTTTCTCACCTTCTGAAAATGATGCATATGAAAATTCATCTCTATGTCTACTCTTTATTATTTCATTGAATTGTTCATCTAATTCGAATAGTACAAAGAAGTCTAGGGCGGCAAGATATTTATTGATAAGTTTATTCATCACTGGTACGTACTGCTTGATAATTTTCTTTTTGATTCCATCATCTCTCAACATGTCTGATGCTACGTTATATAATTCTCTTTCATTGATAAGTTCTTCTTTTTTAGTTTTGTAAACTCTTTTATCATCTTCATATGTTTTTAAAGTTTCAATTGCATCTGTAGAATCCACACCTGTAGATTTTATCTTTTCAATCTCATCTTGATTTTTCTTAATAGACTTATTTAGGGATTTTATATTTGAATTATTTTCTGTTATCTGAGTTTGTAAAGAATTAAGTTCTGTTTGTTTTTTCATCAACTCCGTAATTCTTCTATCAAGTTTAGCAACTTCTTCTACAAGCTTATCTTCACCATCGTGAATCTCTTTCTGTTGCTCTTTGTGTTCTGCTATCTTTTGCTTTTTGATACTCTCATCAATCTCTTGTGAACATGTTGGACAATTATTTGTTTCAGCAAAGAACTGGATCTTTTTCTGTATATTCTTTACTTTAGAAGTCATTCTTTTATGAATATCATCAAGTTTAGTTTTCTTTGTTTCTTCACTTTTGAGTGGCTTAACTTGCTCAGATAGTTTTTCTATATCTTCTAATATATTATTAGATAGCTGAGATAAATCATTTATTTCATCTTGGGCACCATCAATAAGTCCCTGAAATGTAGCGATAGTATCATCATTCTGTTCTTTGATTTTACGTATGTAAGATGTTTGTGTATCTATTTTATTCATCAAAACATCTATTTGATAATCAGTATCACGTATCATCTCTTTGTTTTCTGATACTCTATCTTTTAATAGTTTACCCATATTAGAGAATATACTAATGTCAAGCAAATCTTCTATTACCTCTCTTCTATGTGCTACTGACAACTGCATGAATGGTATGAATGTAGATGCACCAAGAACTACAATCTGTGTGAAAGATTTGTAGTTGAGTTTTAGTATTGTTTCTTCTAATTGTTTTTGATAATCTCTTTGTGAACCTGGTTGATTAAGTAGAGTGTTATCTTGATATATTTCAAATATTGATGGTTTCATACCTCTTTTAATAATATAGTCAGTTTTACCAATAGTAAAATTAATATGAACTTCTAATCCTGACATATTAATAGAGTTTAGCATTTGTGATTTCGAAATCTTTCGAAAAGGTTTGTTAAATAAAACAAAACATATAGCATCAAGAATAGTGCTTTTACCAGCACCATTCTCACCAACAATAATTGTGTTTGAATGTTCATTTAATTTAATTTGTGTCCAGACATTACCTGTCGATAGAAAATTTTTCCAACGAATATCTTTAAAGTATATCATTACTAAACTTCCATATATAAAGCTTCATTATATAATGTTCGCATCAAACTGTCAAGCTTTTTCTTTGGAACTTTAGTTTCCATGTTTTCAATATACTTTGATAGTATTGTGATAGTATCTTGAGTCTCATTTACTATATCTTCATCTGCTACTGAGTTTAGATTTAAATGATCATCTACTATTTGTATAGCGATAGGACTTTCTTGATAGAGTTTATCCATAAATAAATCAAACGTATATGGATTTTCTTTTTGTTGTGTTACTACTTTGACATACGTACCTTCATACATTGAGTAATCTTGATGTAGTATTTCATCTGAAGTTTTATTAACATCATCATAGAAAATTTTATGAAACATGCGATAAGGATTACGTATCATCTGTAGTTCTCTAGTTTCAGTATCAAAAATATGAAAGCCTTTAGGATCTTGATAATCACTCCAAGTTAATTCATATTGTGTACCCAAATAATTAATATTACTGTTTGTAGATTTTGTATGAAAGTGGCCAGAACAAACGATATCAAAATTTTTGAAGTCATCAATACTTAATCCATGTTCGTTAGTTACACCTCTCATCATAGGTGATCCAGCAATCTCAAGATGTCCAAAACATATTTGGGCTTTTGATGTTTGTATGTGATTCATACTATTAGCATAGTTTTCTGTATTAATCCAAGGTACAAATAAAATATCAGTTCCATCAAAACTTTGAACTGACGGCTCTGAATAATATGATACATTGTGCTGATCAAATAACTCAGCCATAGAATTGATATCATTTGTATTTTTATATGGAACATCATGATTGCCAATGATAACATGAAAGTCAACACCTCTATCTAACAAAGGGTGTAACAATGTATCTTTAAGATGTCTTAATGTTACAAAGTTTATATACTTTCGTCTATCAACAATATCACCAAGATGTATTACTGTAGTAATATTATGTTCATCAATGTATGGTAGAAATATGTTGTCTACAAATCTTTTAAAATAATCAAGAAAAAATTGTGAATCATTTCGAATACCCCAATGAGTATCATTAATCAAAGCTATCTTCATATTAACTTCCTACAGAATATAATACTTTTTGTCCTAAAACATTTGGTTCAGGAAAATTTTCATCTATTTCAACTTTTGCACAAGAGAGATAATCAACTCCCATGTTTTTTCCATATTGCTCTTTACCATGATTTAATAGTCCATTTAACAAACTAGCATTGTATGTTTCATAAAATAATTCACACTCTTGATATGTATTAAAAGTTATTTGCCAACTATAAACATTTTCTTTTACTGTAGGATTCATACTATAAAATAATGTAGCAAGATATATAATAGTTATTGTTTTCATTATTATTCCATAAACTTATCTAGAGGTGCTACTGTCTTACGTTTCTTTCTACGTTTATGTTCTTCAAAATTTTCAATAAAATCATTCATATATTCTTCACTCCACTCATTGTATTTTATTTTATCATTGTAAGTTGATCCACCATCATGATCATGTTTTTCAGATGTCTCACCAAAAAGATTAGTGTTTTCTGATGCTTTATACTTAGTATACAAATATTTTTTTTCTTTTTGTATACGTCTTAGAAATGCAAAGTATATAATCTGTGTAAAATATGCAAACGGATTATTTGATTTTTCTGGATTAAAATTGTCAATATATTGTAGACAGTTTTCTACACCATCAGATATCATTTCTTCTCTGAATGTATAATTTACAAAATTTGGTTTATATGATAAATGTGTAGCTATCTTCATAATACAATCTCCAATATAATATGGCACTCTAGGACGTTTGTCTTCTGTGCTATCCATTACAGATTGTCTATACTTTACCATCTCTGATAAAAATTTTTTATTATCTACATAATTATGCTTTTGTCTTTTGGCCATATTAATGTACCGTATATGAATTATTAGATGTCAAAACTTTCTTCATTACTTTTCTCATTTCTTCTTTCACTTCTTCAGTAACATCTCCTCTAACATTTTGAAGAGATTTGTTATAAAAATCTACCGTTTGTTTTGGTACTTGTGTTGACATTATCACATGTTGGGTACTTATGTCAACACTTATTTTTTCTTTTTCAAATGGCACCCAAAAAGTTGTAATCATAGCTGGTCCACCAAAATGTTGTATTATATCTACTTTGAGTGGATTTAAAACTGTCATTTTACTACTGTCTTTATGTGTGACTTCTGCGAGTAATGTTTCTCCATTAGAGAGTTTAATTATAGATATCATCTTTTATCCTTATGTTGTATATCTTGTAATCAAATTCTTCTTCATTATACATCTTCAGTCTTATTGCAAAATGTTTAAGAGTAAAATTATTCCAAGACTTCCAAGATAAGTCATCTGAAATATCATATAGGGTTGCCATAGTTTTCTGTTCACCCTTTCTTAAACCTCTACCAATCGATTGTAAATTCCTTATACGAGACTTACTAGGACTAGCAAAGATAATGTTATGTAAGTTTCGTATATTGATACCTGTCGAGAATGTACCATAACTAGCCACGATAATTGCGTCTGTTTCTCTTTCAGTAATTTCTCTAGCATGTTCTCTTTCTTTTGCATCTACTTCACCATATATAAAAAATATTTTTCTTTTATCATCAATACTATTATTTATTAAGTCATAAATTATTTTTCCATGCTTCTCTACCATCTGAAATAATATGAGAGTATTACCTTTTCTACTCAATGCTAAGTTTTTTATAAAATTATTACGTCCAGCATGCCCAGCGATAAATTTTATTTCATCATCATACTTAGCTTCTTTCATCATCTTTCTTGATGTATCACTATATTTAAGAACTAATGCTTTGATTTTCAAGTCGGCAATTGTTTTACTATCAATCAACTCTCTAGTAGAAATAACTTTCATAACAGGACCAAACAATCCTTCTAGCACTAATCTGTGTGTTTGTGTACCATCTAATGTACCAGTAAAACCAAATCTATAATCACATTTCTCTAACTTAGTCATAATCTTTGTAAGTGAGTTTGCTTTAAACAAATGTGCTTCATCACCTATTACCATATCAAATTGATCAAACCATTTCTTTGGTTGTTTGTATATAGATTGCCAAGTAGAAATAAAAATGTCTGCATCTGCATTTTTGTCTTGACCCGACATGATTAAGTGTGTACAATAACTATTGTTTAAACCAGAATAATCTTTAATATCTTTATCTAATTGATACACTAGTGATGTTGTGGGAACAATTATTAATTTTTTCCCCGGTATGTAATCACATAACATAAAAATAATTAAAGATTTACCACTTGCAGTTGGTGATAAGATGAGGGCCCTTTCGTTTCGTAGAGCATGGGCAAATGCTCCAATCTGATAGTCTCTAGGTTTTATCTTATAATTTTCACAGAACACTTCGGCTTCTTTTGTAGATATATCATTTATATCATCTAAGCCGTCTAGAATATTTAAATCATAATCTCTTTGTTCTGCAAATAATTTTATGTGATGTATAAGTCCACGATATATAAGTTTAGTATTTACATTATATAATCTAATCTTACCGTCCCAATATCGATTACGATAAGCAGGCATAAATGATGCACCAGGTACATCAAAAGTAAAGTACTCGCTTATTTCTTTCGAGATACCATTTTCTGTTTCAATTCTAACATGGACAGAGTCTTTCGCTCTGATTGTGATGGTGTCTCTTCTATAGACTCTTTTTGTGGGAATAGTTTCGTAGTTTTGTATGGATATACTTTTGTCCATAATTCAGCATTATCTTTCTTAAATTTTTCAATTCGCATTTTTAAGAGTGCAACTCTATCTTCGCTATCCAGTAATAAATCTGTTCCAGTCGATTGCATTTTTTATTTGAAATCCTCTATTATTTATTTGTCTTAAAACTGCTTCTAAATAATTTACTTTTTCTTCTTGTAGTGATACACGTAAGCTTTGCTCTGTAAGAGCATCATCACTATCAATATATAAATCAACTTCGTTTTTTAAAAGTTTTTTATAGAACTGATCTCTACCTAGTTCTTTGAGTTCTTCTTCATCTAATTCGCCTAGATAATATTCTAATAACAATCTACGTTTCTTTTTTAAATCTGCTTTTGCAGAAAATAGTTTTACACGTTCAGCCATAAATATTTTTAAATACTTATTGTGTATAACTGGTATATTTGAACTTTCTGTAGCAAGTTCTGTCTCATCAATCTTACTATCTTTGTTCCACATTTCCATAATATCTTCAATCTTCATATTAATATTTATTCTCCATTTTTAAGCTAATAACCACAATATCTTTTACAAATATGAGTTGGATTTTTTTGCCAACTTTCAGGTAACTCTTTGTTAAACCAAACACTATCTTTTAATATATCTAATAGATTTTTATTAAATACATTATGTTCTTCTTTACCATGCTTTTGAATAATATCTAAATTAAGAAGCTTATTACCCCAAGGTGGATGTGGTGGTAACATTGTTGGAGCAAAATAACAACATGGTATAACATTACCATCTGGATTGATTACTATTTTGTTCATTGATTCCCATTCGCATGTTATATTCTTTTTTACTACAGAGTTTACATCATCATTTCTTCTAATCGTTTCAGTTTCCATACCATCTTTTTTTTGTTTTATAATTTTGCTTCTCAATTTTTGTTTAGTTTCGGCCCTTTCTAAAAAATTCTTATTACCTTTACTGTCTATAAAATCAAAACGATTTGGTGAATATATACTGCGATTTATAAATCTATCGGTGTAAACATTTCTATGTCTTATAGAACCATGTTTTACACACATCTCTTCAATATCATTTAAATATTTTTGATTATGTTTGAATACAATTGTTTGAGTTTCAACAAAAGCTCTTGTTTGAGATAATGTATTCATATTATTAAGTATCTTTTTAAGAAAAGTTTTTTGTCTATATCTTTCTTGCATTTTTTGATTAATGCCTTCAACACCAAACTCTACTGTCAATTTTTTTCCACCTGCTACTCCTAAATCCCACCAAACATCTTCGGTTCTTAAAGAACCATTTGTATTAATACGAATATTACCTGAAGAATTTTCCCTACAATACTTTACAATATCAACTATATCTTTATTCATCATAGGATCGCCGTAGCTTCCACATATCTGCCATTGTTTAACATTTTCTGCAACATTTTTAGGAAAAGCTTTAGTAAAATCTTCTAAAGTCCATTCTATTATAGGCAACCAGTCTTCTTTTTTGTTAGTATTTACATTTGTTCGTACACACATAGGACAACTAGCATTACAAGCAGTTGTTATGTCCAAAAATAAATCTAAATTATAGGGTTTCCACATTACATTCAATTTTCATTTTTATCTTTAAACTCTACTTTTTGTCTCATATTCAATTGATTTTTAAATTTATGTCTATGTTCAGGTACATTTCCTATATACATCTTTATTGCAGAATAAGCAAACCCTTTAAACATAAGTTTACCATCTATATAGAATCTACCTTTAGATCGATCTACCTCAAGAGCATATTGATTATGTTTGTAAACTAATACTGCCATTATAGCACACTTAGTTTATTGTGTCAATTGAATATTTTCTATATGCAAATGAAACAGATCCAGTTAGATAATCTATATTTGTTCCTTGTACATTAAACTCTAATGAGCCCATGCTAATAGGATATAAATCAATAAATTTAACTTCAATGTTTGGTTGATATTGAGCAGTTGTTATGATAAGAGAACCATCAGAATAAACAGTTCCTGTATTTGAATTGTTCTGTTGCAATACAGATTGCAAATTTTGTCTTTGTTGAAAGTTATCTGGATAACCTAAACCTTCTAACCAATCATATATTTCTTTGAAGTTTTTTAAATCTTCATCTACATTAAATCTTAATTCTAAAGCAGAAAAAGTTAGCTTGTCACCTGGAACTGGTATTTTTATAAAGACGTTATCTTGATCCACTTGTCCTAATGTTATATCAGGTATACTAGCAGATGTGCAAAAATAATTTACATGTGGTAATTTTTGTACTGAGAATTTAAATCCTGTAGGTGATAGAAAACTTAAATTATCTGGTACTGTGCTTTGTATTTGCGCCATTAAAAACTCCTTATCATCTATTTATAATAGTTTCTTAATAGCTTTGACTCAGTCTCCATTTTAAATACTCTAAGCTTTCAATTGGTTCATACTTATCTGGTTCTCTAGTTCTTAAATTTTTAATTATAGTTCCTGGTTTTGGATCTACAAAATGTGGCATACTATATCTTGGTTGATCAATATGCGAATTTACAACTCTATGTTTAGTGCTTTTAAAATAATCATTTGTCCATCTCTGTAAAAGATCACCTATGTTTATGATTATTCCATTTTTCACATAAGGTACTGAATGCCAAACACCATCTAAATCTTGTACTTCTAATCCTGGAACATCATTAAATTGCCATAGTAAAGTTATTGTACCATAATCACTATGTTCACCTATTCTCATTTGTTTATTTTCTAAAGGACCCTCATAAGCAGGATAATGTATAACTCTTGTTGTACTATAGTTTTGTTTATGATAATCTACTAATCCTTTTGTGTAAACATTACTTAGTTCTAATATATTATCAAACTGCCAAAGCACTTTTTCAGTTACATCATCTGCTATTTCAACAGTTTCTAGAGCAAGTTCTTTAAACCCATCAATTGAAGTTGGCCATAAGTGATCAGGCATTCTTTTATTATTATAATTGAAACTTTCTTTCATATCTTTTGGAGCAGTAGGATCTACATTTTCGTCACCCATCATACTATACCCTAAGTTTGTATCACCTTCATAAGGATATTTCATTTTAGTTTCAAGTGTTAAATCAAAAAATCTTCTGAATTTATTATACCAATCATTAATAATTCTATTTTGATATGGATAAGTCAAGTTAGTAAATACCGCAAAGCCTACAGTTGTGTAGGCTTCACGTATTTTATCTTGTAATTGACTTTCTCTGTAATCAATTACTGGTATCATTATTTTGGTACCGAAGCATTAATTCCCTCAACATAATACATCATAGTATTAAGATGAAGATCATCAGCAACTACGCCATCAGCGAGTTGTAGGTTTCCTTCGTTGTCCTTTATAGGACCAGTAAATGCAAAGTATTCACCATTTGTAATAGCATCTTTAATCTTTTGTGCTTCAGCCATTACATCAGCTGGCATATTAGTGAACGGAGCCATTTGTACAGCACCTTCATTCATATGTCCAAAGTAATCACCAGTTACCCAAGTGTCTTTCATTACTTCTTCAACTCTTCTAATATAGTAAGGACCCCAATTATCGATAGTAGCAGTTAATTGTGCTTTAGGTGCAAATCTAATTTGATCAGATGCTTGTCCAAATCCTAATAAACCTTTACTTTCTGCGGCTTGTAATGGAGCAGGTGAGTCAGTATGCTGTGCAACCATATCACAACCATTAGCCATCATAACATTAGCGGCCTGTGCTTCTTTAGGTGGATCATACCAAGTGTTAACCCAAATTACTTCTATTTCTACTTTTGGATTCATTTTCTTAGCACCTAAGTAATAAGTGTTAATTTCACGAATAACTTCTGGAATTGGGAATGCCGCAACGTAACAAATCTTATTTGTTTTTGTCATCATTCCTGCTATAATACCTTGCACATGTCTTGCTTGATATAATCTTAAACCATAACTTGCCATGTTATCAGATTGTTTATAACCTGTAGCATGTTCGAATTTAACTTCTGGGTGATCTTTTGCAACTTTTAACATTGTATCCATATATCCAAAAGATGAAGCAAAAATTATATCTGCTCCTTCTGCTACTAGGTTTCTCATAACTCTTTCAGAGTCTGGACCGTATTTCACATTTTCTACATAGATAGTTTTTACTTTATCACCAAAAGCTTCTTCTACTTGTTGTCTACCAATATCATGTCGATATGTCCATCCATGATCTCCAACTGGACCAACATATACAAATCCAACTGTGACTTCACTTTTTAAATTAGCTCCTGCTGAAAATACAATATTTGGTAACAGTAGCAAACAGGCTATCATTGAGAGAAATAAGTTTCTCATAATTTTTTTGTCTCCTTTCGAGGGTGTTGAGGCGGGATCGTAAGGACTACTCCGCCGAATGATTAAAATTAATAAAAAAATGCAACATTTAACTTACGTTGCATACTGTTATATAGTAATTTGAAAAAGACAAAAAAAAGAGGGCCACTAGGACCCTCATAAAAGTTTAGACTTTTTAGACTACATTAAGTTTGATACTTTACTTATTCTGTAGTAGATGTTACCATCTCCAGTACCAAGTCTAGCCGCAACACCATTTCCATCATTAGTTGCAAATGGATTAGATACCATTCCGTATCTTGTCTTGAAGCCGATCTTTGGTTGGAAAGATTGCTCACCTATTGCTCTCACCATCTGTAGTGGTACATATGGGCAGTAGAACATTCCAGCATCAAATGCTGAAGTACCTTTGTACCCTAATGTGTAGTAGTGAGTAGCAGAAGATCCAGAAGAAGCAGGTGCAAAGTACGGATCGATATAAACTTTAATTCTTCCGTTTAAGACACCAGCAAAAGTATTTCCTGTATCGTCTACTTGAAGGTTATTAGTTAGAGCAGGTGTATAGTCTAGTACACCAGCCATTTGAAGAGCAGATGCAACGTCTGAAGAACAGATCATTACATTACCTTTTCCTCTACGTGTAGCTTTTGCAAGTTCATTCGCATCACGTTCAATGTTGAACATTAAGCCTTTGAACTTCTCAACACTCCAACGTCCGTTGGAATCTGTGTCTAAGTCAAAAGTACCAGCAGTTGTCACGTTATTTTGTGATCCTGCTACAGCAGAGTAGTTAATTGTTCTAACAACTTCTCTGTTGATTTCAGCTAAGATTTCAGCAGATAAAATGTTTGACAATTCAGTTTCAGCATCAAGTCCATGGATTGCTTTCAAGTCTTGTGCTAATTCCATTGTGTACTCAGCTTTTAATGCTCTTGACACAGCAGTAACAGAAATTTTCTCGATTGAGAAAGCCATTTCGTTGAAACCGTTATTAGAAGTTCCGTCACCTAAAGCTTCAGCAGTAGCTGTTGACATACC
>MDTE01033110.1_pt1 | contig 21092 bp, 21 predicted proteins | sample 811231 | NCBI WGS metagenome assembly MDTE01 (sample SAMN05326651, study PRJNA326480) | marine metagenome | isolation source: seawater | place: Indian Ocean: Red Sea | collected 2010
AAACAAACTAGTATCATTCAAGTAACACATAGATAGAATTATAAAATTATTTAGTATTGATATCACGTTTTGTTGACCTGGTGGTAATAGCGGAGAGGTAACACACGATCCCATTTCGAACTCGAAAGTTAAGGGCTCCAGCGCCGATGGTACTTTGTCTTAAGGCATGGGAGAGTAGGACATCGCCAGGTCTACTAAATGTGAAATTTCATTGTCACTTTACATTTACATTCCACCCACTATTCTATAATTATGAAAATATCTATAATTGGCGCAGGATATGTCGGTTTAAGCCTTGCATTGTTAATTTCACGGAAATACCATGTAAATTTATTGGACACTGATCAAAAAAAAATATCCCTTTTAAAGAAAAAAATCTCACCAATTAAAGATTCTGAAATAAAAAAATTTTTAAAATTAAAAAATATAAATTTTAATCCCACTAGCGATAAAAAAGAAGCGATTGAAAATTCATACATTACTATTATCGCAACTCCAACAAACTATGATCTCAAAAGTGGATCCTTTGATACTAGTTCTGTCGAGCAAGTTATTAAGCAAGTTAAAAAATACGCTCCAAATTCTTATATAGTCATAAAATCCACTGTTCCTATTGGATTTACTCACAAGATGAGAGCTAAGCATAAGACTAACAAAATTTCTTTTTCACCAGAATTTCTCAGAGAGGGAAGTGCGCTCTATGACAATTTATATCCTTCAAGAATTATAGTTGGAGATAATGATCGATATGCAAAGAAATTTGCTGGCATTCTTGCAGAATGTTCGAATTTAAAAGAACAAAATAGTCTTATTCATCTAATTGACTCATCGGAAGCTGAAGCAGTTAAATTATTTTCGAACACTTTTTTAGCAATGAGAGTATCTTATTTTAATGAACTCGATAGTTTTGCACAAATTCAAAAACTATCGACAAAAAATATTATAGATGGTGTTAGTAGTGATCCAAGAATTGGTGATTATTATAACAATCCATCTTTTGGATATGGAGGATATTGCTTGCCAAAAGATACTAAGCAACTACTTAAAAATTTTAAGGGTACTCCTACAAATATAATCAAAGCAATAATTGACTCTAATGATACCCGAAAGAATTTTATTGCAAATGATATTATTAATAAGAAGCCCAAATCAGTTGGGGTTTATCGCCTAATTATGAAATCTAATTCCGATAATTTTAGAGAGAGCGCTATTTTAGATGTTGTAAAAAAGTTACAAAAAAAGAAGATCAAAATATATCTTTTTGAGCCTTCAATAAAAAATGATTTTGATAATATGGTTTTAATTAAAGAGTTTAGCAAATTTGCTAAAAAAGCTGACATTATTATAGCCAATAGATTTACATCACAGCTAAATATAGTGACACATAAAGTTTACTCAAGAGATATCTTTGGAGTAAACTAAAGAAACTATTTTATAATCAAAAAAATATTATGCCATCTATGATTGAATTTTTAGAAGACATTTCTATTGATATCATTTATTTCGAATAATTGACAGCGCAGTTATTAGTAAGTATGTTGTATCGATTATCGCGGGGTGGAGCAGTCTGGTAGCTCGTCAGGCTCATAACCTGAAGGTCGTAGGTTCAAATCCTACCCCCGCAACCATCATGTTAATAATTCATTTTAAAAATTTATTATTTCACGCTTCTTTTTTTATAAATAGAGCTTGACCGTTATGCATTGTTAATAAGAAACTATTTTTCAATGAATCATTTAGTTCGTTTACAAGCTGAGTTACTCCTTCTAAACCCTGAACGCCATAATCATCAAAAATCATAACACCACCTTTTTGAAGTAAGGGCCATAACGTGTCAACACAGTCTTTGGCGCTTTGATAAACATCTACATCGATATGAATAAATTTAATTTTCTTGGAGGGTATTTGTTCTTTTGTCTCGTCTGGGTATATTCCTTTTACAATTTTAAATTTTGTTTTTGGTCCAAAATTCTGAAGAAATTGCTCAACAGTCTCAATTTCCGTATCAGCGTGTTCGCCGCCAACGTATGCGGTATCCCTTTTGCCTGCTTTCACTACGCCAGAAAATGTATCGCACAAGTAAACTGTCCCTGATTGATTGAAAAATTCCAATGAGTGAAGCATTAGAGCTGAAGTTCCACCACGATATACTCCAATTTCAATGCAATCACCGTCTATATCTTTTACTCCTCTCAGTGCTTCCCAGAGAGTCCAACATCGATATACATCTACTAAAGTTTTTGTATTATCGCCAGTATTAGGAATACCAGAGAGTTTTTCCTCCACAGCTGAATTGTAATATGGTGGAATCACTTTTTCTAAATATTGTCTAAATCCAGTGTCGTCTAACCATGGAGCGTATGTATTAAACATGGATAAATTGACTCTATGTTTAATCTTATTAATGCCGTAAGGTATCGGCATTCCTGAAAATGATTGAACTGAGTGTAAAAAAATACCCCCAGTAGCAATTGACCAGCCATTTCTTATTGAATTGCAAATTTGACGAAATAATTCTGGATCTCTTAATATAATATTACCAAGTCTGGTAGCATCAACATTAGCAACATCCAATTTTACAAGAGTTCTATGTATATCCTTTGAAATATCTAAAATTTCATCAGTTTTACGCTTCCCTGAAATGAGCTCCTTTATTTGACTTTTTAATATTTTTAGGGTTCCTGATAATAAGTTTGTTATTTTACTGATCATAAAATGGAGTATCTTAAAACTTTGATTTACAGGGCATATTCATATCTGAATATCATACATTTGCAATAAGTTTATATTAGACTAAAGTTGCTTTATAAATATTTGTTTATTTTCTCATATATCGTGGTTTATGTTGACTAATATTATTTTAAAAAATTCATTTAAATGATTGATCAAGAACAAAGTAAATTAAAGTTAAAAGAATATTTGAATAACCTTCTTTCTCAGCCTGTCAGCAATGAAACAATTATATGTGAGTGCTGTGATAATAATGTGCCTTTAATTAAAAATAATGAGGTGATTTCAAAATGTATAATAAGTGACTCAACTATTATTAGATATAAGTGCAACAAATGCCTTTCTGTATTTGGGCCCATGCAAATTATAAACTTAACCCAAGAAGAATTAGATGAATTATACAGAATGATTTATTCAGTTGTTAGTGACGGAAACAGTGTTGGTGGACAAGAAAGAACATTTTATAATACTATTGAGAGTTACACTCAAAAAATTCTAAATTTTGCATGTGGACCATGGTCTGCTGAATTAGATAGATTAAGAACTTTAGGCTGGAACTTGTATGGCTACGAACCTTTTCAAAAAAATAGTTCAGAATTCGTCTTTAGTAATTATAGTTCAATACCAAATGATTTCGATTGTCTGTTTACTTCAAATTATTTTGAGCATGTACAATCTTTAAATAAATTTTTTAACATCTGTAATAGTCTTACAAAAAAAAATGCCACAATAGTTCATCAAACTCCTTGTTTTAGTTATTGCTTCGATTTTTCCCCACTTCATTTGCAACTCATTTCTGATAAAGGTTTTGAATTTTTATGTAGAAAACACAACTTAAGAATAGAAAAAAAAATTGACTCAAATATGGAAGATGAAATGATTGGATATAGATATATGTGTCGTGTACTAAAAAAAATTAATTAACAATCTAGATCTTATTTTTGCAAAAAGAAAAACTAACATTACCGTGTTGATCTATATTGTCTCTAGATAATTCTTCATTATTAGTCCCATCAAATTGATCAATAAAATAACAGTTGCAGTGAAAATTTTTTTTTATAAAATTTATTATTTCCTCCGATGAGGTATTCGCTCTTTTAAAGTGAGAGGGACTGTATTCAAATGCGATTGTAAAATTTGAATTAGGAAATCTATCTGATAGAAGATTAATTTGTTGAAGTATTTCCATTTCTGAACCTTCAACATCAATCTTAACTACAGTGTCTTCATTTAGGCTTTTTATTTCCTTATCCAGCTTACTAGTCTTTACTTTGATATTTTTTATTGTACTTACATTTTTTTTATTATCTTCGTATGCCCACAATGTGGAAACACGATTATCAAGTTCAAAGAGCTGGAGTTCCCTAACATCTGAATCGTTGCTAAGTGCTACAGGTATGTATTTAAAATTTATAGCTGAATTATTTAGCATTACATTTTGTCGTATACAATTTTCTAAGCTTGATATTGGCTCTATAGCAATAATAGTACCATTTTCTGTCATCAATTTTGATGCTACAGCAGAAAAGGTTCCAACATTCGCCCCAATATCAATAAACGTTGAGTCTGGTTTACAGTTTAATTTTATCCATCTACGCATTCCAATATCAAAATCGTTATTAAGGTAAGAAAGTGCGTGATTTAGTTGTTTAGTTGGAAAACAAAAAAAATTTTCATTTGTTTGAATGATTATAAATTCATCATTTGATATTATTATTTTATTTTCAAAGCTCATAATTAATTAAATCATTACTATTATTTTTTAACATTAGTTTGATGGATGCAATTACAAATGAGACAATATAAATATATCAACTTTTATGCTTAAATAATCATCCTAAATCCATTATATTCATATCATTAGTATTTTATAACGTATCAATCAATAAATTCTTTCAATTTTTCATATATAATATATGTAAAATATATGATTAAAAAAATAGCATTAATAACTGGCATTACAGGCCAAGATGGTGCTTATCTTACAGATTTTCTTTTAGAAAAAGGTTATGAAGTTCATGGTATTAGAAGAAGAATATCTGTTTTTAATACACAAAGAATTAATCATTTATTGGAGAACGACGATAATGAAGTTGATAAAATTAATCTTCATTATGGAGATCTAACCGACTCCTCAAGTCTTATAAGAATTATTAACGAAGTTAAGCCTGATGAAATATATAATTTAGCCGCTCAAAGCCACGTAGGTGTTTCGTTCGAAGCGCCTGAGTTCACTGGCGATGTTGATGCATTGGGTGCACTAAGAATATTAGAAGCAATTAGAATATGTAAACTAGAGAAAAAAACAAAATTCTATCAAGCCTCAACTTCTGAATTATATGGCCTCGTTCAGGAAATTCCTCAAACTGAAAAAACACCTTTTTACCCTAGGTCACCTTATGCTGTCGCAAAACTCTATTCTTACTGGATAACTGTAAACTATCGTGAGTCATACGATATGTTTGCTTGCAATGGAATATTATTTAATCATGAATCACCAATAAGGGGTGAAACGTTTGTTACAAGAAAAATTACAAGAGCTTTAGCTAGAATTAAACATGGAGTACAACAATGCTTGTTTTTAGGGAATATTAATGCAAAGCGAGATTGGGGTCATGCTCGGGATTATGTTGAAATGCAATGGCTTATGTTACAGCAAAAAACTCCGAAAGATTATGTCATTGCTACTGGAGAACAGCATTCCGTGAAAGAGTTTGTAACTATTGCTGCTAAAAGAATTGGTATAAATATAGTTTGGAAAGGTGAAGGAATTAATGAAGAAGCAATTGATGATCAAACAGGCAAAACTATTGTGAAAATTGATCCAAAATACTTTAGGCCTGCAGAAGTTGAAACATTGTTAGGAAGTCCAAATAAAGCGATGAAAGATTTAGGTTGGAAGCCAAAAATAACATTTGAAGATTTAGTTCACGAGATGGTAGATCAAGACTTAAAAAATGCAATTAATGAGAAAATTATTTTAGATAATAATTAAAATTTGAGTAAATGATACCTGTATATAAGCCCCTCATTACTGAAAATACAAAAAGATATGTTAACGATTGCCTCGAATCTTCTTGGATATCATCAAAAGGTGAATATGTAGACAAATTTGAAAAAAAATTTGCTGAATTCACAAACAATAAGTATGTCACCAGTGTTTGCAATGGAACTGTTGCAATACATTTAGCTCTTAAAGCTATTGGTATTACCAAGGGTGATGAAGTAATAGTTCCAACCTACACATATGTAGCTACTGTAAACATGATTAAGGAAGTTGGAGCGACTCCTGTTTATGTAGACTCATTAGAGAACACTTGGCAAATTAATCACGAAGAAATCGAGAGTAAAATAACTGATAAAACTAAAGCTATATTTGTTGTGCATATATATGGACATCCATGTCAGATGGATAAGATATCAGAGATATGTCAAAAAAATAATTTGCTTTTAATAGAAGACTGTGCCGAGGCTCTTGGAAGTTTTTTTAAAAAACAACACGTGGGTAGCTTTGGCGATTTAGCTACATATAGTTTTTTTGGTAATAAGACTCTAACTACAGGCGAGGGAGGAATGGTTTGCTGTAAAAGTGAAATAGTTTACAAAAAATTAAAAAAACTAAAAAACCAAGGAATATCAAATATAAGAGAATATTATCATGATGAATTAGCATATAATTACAGAATGACAAATATTTGTGCAGCTATTGGACTCTCGCAAATTGAAATCATAAATAATATCCTACAATTGAAACGAGATTTAGCTGAAAAGTATAGAGAAAAGCTTCGCGACTTACCCCTTACTTTTCATACAGAATCAATTGATACGACCCATTCTTTCTGGATGTGTTCCATAAGAGTTTCTGACGAAAAAACAAGAGATAAGCTTAGAAAATATCTATTAGATTTTAAAATTGATACTAGACCAGGATTTGATTCTTCGCACACACTACCTCATTTAAAATCTGACGAAATCTTTTCAGTAGCAGAAAATCTCTCAAAAACAGTGATCAATCTTCCAAGTTGGCCGGATTTATCAAATAAAGACTTAGATTTTATTATTGGAAAAATAAAAACTTTTTATAATGAAGCGTAAATTAAAAATTACTTTTTTGGGAGGAGCTAGAAGAGTAACGCTTTTAGAAAAAATAAGAGAAATGACTAGTAGTTATTTTGAGATTGAGTTTATGTCAATTGAAAAAGATAACAGTTTTTATCCAATAAGTTCTAATGCAGAGGTTATTGCAGGTCCAAAGTATAGTTCTGATGATTTTGGTAAATTCTTGTATGAGCATTTAAAATCTAAAAAATCTACATCTCTTGCTTGTATGGATGCAGCAATACCATCATTATCAACATTAAATGGAAAGGATTTTGGAAGTGGTAAAATCATTACTTCATCAATTGAAGGTGCTTTAATTTCTCTGAACAAATTAAAAACAGATAAATTTTGTAAAGAACAAAAAATTAATCATCCACTTATGATTACATCGAGCAATTTTCAAGATAAAAATCTAAAATTAATTGCAAAACCTTTTGAAGGGTATGGCGCAAAGGGTATTCATATTCTAGAAAATTATGATGATGAAATAATTAAAAATTTAGAACATACACATTTAATTCAAGAATTGATTGAAGGAGATGAAACAACTCATGATGTTTATATTTTTAAAGACTTTTCTTTTATATCATCTTCTAGAGACAGACTGGCAGTTATTGATGGAGAGGTTGACCATTGTATTGTTAGAGAAACTAACGAAGATGAAAAGTTAATTATACAAAAAATTGCTAACTCACGACTTTTTGCAGGACCAATTACTGTACAAACAATCAAATCACGCTCAAATATGATTTATTTAATTGAGGTAAATTCAAGACTGGGGGGTGGAGTTACAGCATCAATAAGTGCTGGTTTTCCAATTATTCAGGCAATTATAAAAGAAAGTTTAGAAATTGAAATTCCAGTCACAAAGTTTAAGAAATTAGAAATGAAAAGAGCCAGACGTGATTTTTATCATTTACTCTAATAAATAATGTGCCTTATTATGCCAAATACTAATATGAAAAGATATTTTTTAAATAAAAGTTGCAAAAGTTAAAATCGCAATATATTTTTTAACAAAGTAAATAATACCCAAAAATTCTAATAAAGATTTGTGAAAAAATTTATTTTAAATTTTATAAGAAGACTGTTCGGATTAAATGTTTTGATTGAAGAGTTTGAAAAGATAAATCACTTCAATAAAGAGACTAGTGATAATTTGAATTCAAGAATAAACGATTTAGAGTCTAAAATTTTAGAGACAAAAGAATCGATAGACACATCGTCGAAGATTCAAAATGAGATTATCAATATACAAAATAAAATACTCACCAAGCATGAGATTAATTCAATTAATATAGAAGGATCATTTAATTGGTTTGCAGAAACAATTAAAGCAGTCGAAGAGTATTATGTTCCAGTTAAAGGATCATTCAAAGATAACAATGGCAACTACACATTTACAAATATGGAGCTAGAAAGCGCTCGCTTAATAGCAGCAATTACCATGCTTCACAGGCCAAAACTTGTACTTGAGACAGGAACTCATCAAGGATATTCAGCTGCATACATGGCACAGTCAATGAAAAATATGTCAATTGCTGGTCATATATATACATTTGACCCATTTGTAGTTTCCCATCTATTCGAAACAGAAATTTTGGAGGAATACGTGACCTGGATAAATGATTTTTCAACAAATTACTTAAATCATGATATACCCTCGACCTATGATATGATGGTGCTGGATTCCGATCATACATACGATACACTATCCAAAGAAGTTGAGATTTTTGAGCCTATGTTAAAAGAAGGTGGCCTTATGGTATTGCATGATACAAATATTTTTAAGGATCTGTGGCCAGTAGTATTCTCATTAGAGGAGAGCAAACGTTTTGAAATTATAAACTTTGAAACACCTCGCAACTGGAATAGAAATGATTTAAATGGATCCGGTATAACTGTATGTAAAAAAATAAAAAATGGCGACCCTATTTTAGTCAACGAAAAATTCTTTAAAAACGAAAATATTGATAAGTTTATTGAAGAAATGAATGAAAAAAAGAAAGCATATTCAAAGAGAAGTATGTTTTTTAAGAATTAGTAAAAAGGTATTATCAATGTTGAGGAAGAACTTATGGCATTATCAAAAAGTTTAAAAAATATTAAAGGCAAAACAGTAGCCATTGATATAGATGGTACAATTTGTGTCGAGAAAAGAACTTTTGACAGGCCTTTAGCTAATCCAATTGAAGGCGCAGTTCAGGCTTTAAACTTATTAAAAAAAAATAAGAATACCATTATTTTGTGGACTGCAAGAGGATGGGAACAATACAAAGTAACAGAATTTTGGTTAAAAAAAAATAAATTCAAATATGATCAAATATTAATGGGCAAGCCCAATGTAGATTATTTCATAGATGACAGGGCGAGAAAATTCACTAAATGGAAAAATATAAGCGTTTAATTCGCTATGTGAGTTATGTATAAATTGTTTATATGGCTTCCACTTCGACCTTATGCAAGTTGGAGAGGTGAGGGGATTGCACAGACAATTGAACGTTTAGTCAGTGGTATAAATAAAGAATTTAAAGTAACTATTATCTGTCAAGATGCGCATGCAAAGTACATTGAAGAAAACTTAAAAGAAAAAGATAACATATATTTCTGGAAAATCAGGATAAGGGAATTTGATCCTAGAATTTTTTATTCGATAAATCCAATTAATAGAATCATTAAAACCGTATCTTCTGCGATCATTGACTTTTTTGTAAATATAATTTGGTTAGCTTATACAGCCTTTTATTATTATAGAATAAAATTCATTAGAAATTCTCATAAAATAGTTTGGACACCTGTGTGGGCTACCTTATTCTCAGATAGAAAATTCAATGCCAAAAAAATTGCCAATTTCTGGGATGGCTTTGTCTTTGAATACAGACAATTTGAAGATAGTCGCGAAATAATTTTAACTCTTCTAACTAAATTTTTAAGTACAACTGATAAGATCATTACTCAGTCCTTTGCTAATAAATCTTATCTTACACGAGTACTAGGTTATGACGAAAAAAAAATCAAAGTTATATATAATCCGCATCCATCGTATTCTCACTTAATAGATAAAGTTTTATTAAATAAAATTGATCAAAACAAAAAAGAAGCATTGAATCATTGGAAGCCCGAAATTTCAGAGAAATTTTGGGAAGATAATAGAAAATTAGCTGGCGCAAAAATTCAAAAAAAATATAGAGATTTTTTTAATAAATCTCTCTTTTCTAGAATGATGCACAGTAGTAACTCTAAAACAAAATTTTTTTTTATATCAACTCAAAATAGAGCGTATAAAGGTTTTAAACAGCTCTTTTATTCTTTAAATGAATTTTCTAAACTCTCTTCAAGTAATTTTAAACTGTTAACTACAGGAAATTTGTATGATGAAGAGCTTCATCTTTCTGAAAATTATAATTGGGCTTTTAAAAATGTTTACGAATTTAAAAAGGTTAATGATTTTAATCATGCTTTATTATATTCAGTTAGTGACTTAGTAATACATCCGAGTTTTGCTGAGGGGGGATTGGGTGTATTTCCTTTGTTTGAGGCTGCATCATTGAACAAACTATGTTTAATGAATGAAGGAACGCATACTAGGGAGTTAGTAGAGCAATACCCTTTTTTGGTTGATTTATGTGTTGATTTTAATTTTCCAGTTATTGTAGCTAATAAAATTAATTATTTTTTGAATAACGAAAAAAAAAGAAATGAATATATTTCGCAAATCCAAAGAATTATTATCGATAAAAATAACAGTATTCAAGATTACAAAAATTATTTTATTGAAGAGTTCAAAAATTAATGTTTAGAGATATCATTGCGTCTTTACTGAATTGGCGCTTAATATATATTCTAGCGTTATCAGCAGTTAGAAGCCGATTTGCTAGATCCTATTTAGGCCAATTTTGGAGTACTTTATCTATTGGAATCCTAATCATCTGTACTGGGCTTGTTTGGTCAATGCTCTGGGGGCTTGAGATTTCAGAATATCTTCCATATGTTGCAGTAGGGCATTGTTTTTATTTATTTGCTGCTGGCGCAATCAATGATAGTTCAGCAATAATAGTTGCAGAGTCTCAATTATATAAAGTGAAAAGTATTCCATTTTTTGTTTCTGTTTTTTCATTACTATTTAGAGGATTAATCACTCTTTTATTTAATAGCCCAATAATTTTTATAGTAATAATCTGGTCTAATGATGCTTATTTAAGTTGGGACTTCTTTTATATAATTTATATAATGATTGTGGTAATTTTCTTAATATTTACAACATATACATTAGCAATCGTTTGTGTGAGATTTAGGGATATTACACAATTAGTAGGTTCAATCATGTCAGTAGCATTTTTACTAAGTCCAGTGATGTGGGACGCTATATTAATTCCTGAGTCATCAAGACATTATCTTTACTTTTTTAATCCTATTGCAGGCTGTTTGGAATTACTTAGAAATCCGCTAATAGGTAAAGCAGTTGATCCTAATGGATTATATGGCCTGATCATGTGGACATTTATAGCTATAATTACGTCTATTATTGTACACAAAATTTGGCGTAAGAACCTTATTTATTGGACATAAAAATGATCGAACTTAAGAATGTAGATATTATTTACCCATTAATGCAATTCAATTCTCATAGTTTAAGAGCTAATATTTTTCATTTTTTGCAAAATTATACAGGAATTAAAGGACATAAACCCGTAAATTTTGTGAAAGCTATTGATGATATGAGTTTAAAGATAAATCCTGGTGAAAGAGTTGGATTAATTGGGCATAATGGAGCAGGCAAAACTACATTATTAAATACTATCAATCTTATTTATCCTCCTTCACGAGGAACCGTTCATGTAAAAGGTAAAATTTCTTCATTGATAGATACAACCTTAGGCATGGATGCAAATATTAGCGGGCTTAAAAATATAATTTTTCGCTTAGTTTTTATGGGTAAAACATTCAAGGAGGCTAATGCCGCAGTAAATAAAATAGTAGAATTTTCTGGCTTGGGAGCGGATATTGATAGGCCTATTTATACGTATAGTTCAGGTATGTATTTAAAGTTAGCATTTGCTATTGCTACATTTGAAATACCTGATGTATTGATTATGGATGAAGTTATTGGCGCAGGTGATGAAGCCTTCAGAAATAAAGCTTTTGAAAAAATAAATGAAATAATGAACAAATCTAGAATTGTTGTACTTAGCTCTCATGATTTATCAGCAATTAAATATTATTGTAATAGAGTTATTATGCTATCAAAAGGTCGCATAGAGTTTGATGGGCAAACAGATGAAGCTATTGAATATTATATTAAAAAAAATGGCAGTTAAATAAGTTGAGGGTTTTGCATGTATATTTTACAACCATTCGTACCTCATATGGTGGCGTAGAATATTTTATAGATAGTTTGTGCAGAGAAACATCACTTTTAGGAGTCAAAAATACTGTTTATTCAATTAATAAGTATCCTATAAATAAAAAAATGAATGGTTATGAGATCGTTGAAGCCAAGGAAAGTTTTTCACTTGGATCACTTAAATTTTCATTTGAAGGATTGTTAAAGTTTAGAAAACTAGTAAAAGATTTTGATATTATTCATTTTCACTTTCCGAATCCTTTTGCTGATTTAATGCATGTGATTAATTTTACTAAAAAGCCTTACTTAATTACATACCATTCAGATATAATAAGACAATATTTCTCACTACAGATATATAAACCACTAATGCATATATTCTTAAATCACTCAGACTATATTATTGCAACTTCACCAGATTATCTCATTTCCAGTAAAGTTTTGCAACGTTACAAAAATAAAGTACGTATAATTCCGATTGGTATCAATGACTCATCTAGAAATGTAAATCTAAAATTAATAAGTAAGTGGAAATCAAAATTACCTAAAAACTTTTTTTTGTTTATCGGCTCTCCCAGATATTACAAAGGATTAGATTATTTGATTAGTGCATTTTTAAAATTAGAAAGTAATTTAGTTATACTTGGGGATGGTCCTGAAATGTTGAGTCTTCAAAATAGATTTAATTTAGTTTCACAGAATAATATTATTACTTTAGGAACACAAGATGAACAAAATAAAAATGCAATTTTAAGCCTGAGTTATTCTTTAATTCTGCCCTCTATCAAAAGATCAGAAGCCTTTGGAATTTCATTGTTAGAGGGCGCGATATTTGGCAAACCACTTATAAGTTCTGAGTTAGGAACAGGCACTTCATTTATAAATATTAATAATGAAACGGGAATTGTTATTGAGCCTTGTTCAACCGATAGTATAATCAAGGCAGTAAATTATCTTAAAAATAATAATAAAATTGCAAAAAAATACGGTGAAAATGCAAGGAAGAGGGCTCTTAAAAATTTTAATTTAAAGAAAATATCCAACGAATATTTAAAGATATACACCTCTGTTTTAAATTAGTTTAAATTTACTTTTTTATAAACTAAACGATAAAAAATTAAGTAAGAGAATATATATATAATCAAAATACTTAAGTACACGAATGTTTCTTTATTGCTCACAAATGCAACAAGATTAAAAAAAGAAATAAAGCATAATATTACTATCGTTGCAATTCTATTGCATACCTCAGTCTTATTCTGAAAGCTTCTAATATATTTACATAAATATTTAAAAACGAGTGAGTGAAGATGAAGGCTATCAGGTTGAAATGGACTTGAACCAGAATATACTCTTCGAGCATAGCTAAAAACTAATTCTATAACTGGATACCCTACAATTATTGCTATATGAAATGCGTTTAATACGTTTTCACTATTAAGATTTATAGAAAGACTGCCAATTACAAATCCTGTAAAATAAGAACCTGTATCCCCAGACCTTATAACCCCTGTTACAAAATTAATAATAAACAAAATTATTGTCACTGTTATTAATAAATAAAGAATTTCATAAGAATTTATTTTTGATTGGCCAATATAATAGATAAAGTTTGATAGTATAATTAATATAATCCCTGTTTTGAGACCGTGTAGTCCGTCGATGGTGTTTACTCCTACAACAAAAAAAATAATTGACAGTAACGTAAGTGCATAAGGTAAAAAAATGTAATTTTGAATAAGTCTATCTAAAACATTCATATCTAATGATAATATGTAATTTTGACTTACTAAAAGATATATTGTAGTTATTATGATCATCAACACTAGTCTTGATGAAGCACGAAAATTATCGATAGTGTCTGCCAAAAATCCTAAGATCATGAAAGGTATTGCAAAGTAAATAATTAAAAGAATTTCTTGTGAAATATTTTCAAAAAGAACAAGATAAATACTTAGATACATAAAACCACCAACCTTAATCATATTTTTTTTATGAATTTTTCTTACTATACTGGACGGTTGTTCTATCAAGATGCTCTTATATTTAGAAAGGTAAATAAGAATTAAAAAAATTATTAATGAAATTATGCTTGTATAAATAATATTATTGTTCATAAATATGAATTTAGTTTCAAAATTTTTTTTTATGCCTTCTCAATCTAAAATAAATAAATTTACTTCTTATCTTATATGCTTACTTCCACTAGCACTTATATCAGGTCCATTTTTACCTGATTTGATAGTATCAATAGTTGCGTTAATTTTCTTATTTTTTTCACTATATAATAGAGAAACTGAGTATTATAAGGAAAAATATGTCCTGATCTTTATATTGTTTTACTTAGTATTGCTGTCTTCATCAGTACTTTCAGATCATAAAATCCATTCGCTAGAAAGCTCATTATTTTATTTTAGATTCGGCCTATTCTCATTAGCTACTTATTATTTTTTGAATAAAAACAAGAGTTTGTTTTTCAACTTTTATCTTGCATGTGTTTCTTCAATTGTAATTTGTGTTGTACACGGATATATTTATTACTTCTTTGAAATAAGTCTATTTAATATCATAAGTTCAGATAACTTAAGAATGACCCTTCCATTTAACGATAAAATGTATTTAGGGGGCTTTCTTGCTAAAACTATTCCTTTAACTCTGGCACTACATTATTACTTAAATTTAAAAAATAGAAACTTTAACTTTTTTGTAATAGTTGTTTTATTTTTATCAAGCTCTTTAATATATTTATCAGGAGAGAGGACAGCTATTGCTCAATTTTTAATATTCTTATTATTTATTTTTATTTTCCTTAAAAATATACGTATAAGCTTAATATTTTTTTCAGTTTTTCTATTTGTATCATTGGCTATTTTTTCCATTACTAATAAGGAAATCTTAGACAGAAATATATATACATCATATTCTCAACTTTTTAATTCTGAAAAAGGAAATATAAACTTATTTTCTGAAATTCATGAAAGTCATATTAAAGGAGCTTATAAAATGTTTATTGATAAACCAGTTATAGGCCAGGGTCCAAATAATTTTAGAAAATTGTGTGATTTAGAGAAATTTAATATAAATAAACATACTTGCACGACGCATCCACACAATTCATATATTCAAATATTAGCGGAAACTGGAATTGTAGGTTTTATTTTTTTTCTTATACTGCCTTTGTATTTAACATTTGTTTTATTAAGATATTTATTTCGTACATCTAATAGGAATGAGATAATACTCACTAGAGCTGAGATACTTCTTTACGGCTGTATACTGTTAACGTTTATACCTTTTTTGCCAAGTTTAAACTTTTTTAATAATTATATTAATATATTATATTACTTACCAATTGGTTTTTTACTGTATATTAATAGCTTTAAAAGTACGCTTTAGGCTTTTTTATGTATATGTGCCGTTTATCTTCAAAAATTTTAGCAGGTAATTCTATTTAAATTAAAAAAATATGAAAATCTTAATTACTGGAGGTTGTGGCTATATTGGGTCACATGTTGCATTAAATTTATTATCTAATGGATATGAAATAATTATTATCGATGATTTAAGAAACAGCTCATTAGAAACCATTAAATCAATTAAAAAAATATCTAATATAGATAGTATCAATTTTTTCCAAGTAAATATTCTGGATGAGAAATCGTTAAGTGAAATTTTTAAACAAAATGATATTAGTCTTGTAATGCATTTTGCAGGATTAAAATCTGTGCCTGAAAGCATTAAATTTCCACTTAGTTATTATGATAACAATATTGTAGGCACTATTAATTTATTAAAAAATATGAAAAAATTTAAAATTAAAAAACTTATATTTTCATCATCAGCTACTGTATATAGCAAAGAAGAGATGTTGCCGTGGAATGAGTCTAGTGGTGTAAATTTTCCTAATACTCCATACGGGAGTAGTAAGCTTATTATTGAAAAAATATTAAATGATTTATCTAAAAATGATAAAGAATTGAAAATAGGTATTTTAAGATATTTTAATCCAATTGGAGCACATAAATCAGGATTAATTGGGGAAGATTTCAATAAGAAAAGTACCAATCTTATTCCATGTATTTTAAATGTATTAAGCGGTTATCAAAAAGAATTTGAACTTTATGGCGATGATTACAACACCCCTGACGGTTCATGTATAAGAGATTATATACATATAAATGATTTAGCAGCTGGGCATGTTGCTGCACTTAAATTCTTGGAATGGAATACAGGGTATCATGTTTGGAATCTCGGAACAGGTAAAGGGCATAGCACACTTCAAATAATTGAAATGTTTAATAAAAACTTATCCACAAATATTCCAATTGTAGTAAAAGAGAGAAGAAAAGGCGATATGGATATGTATTGGGCAGATGTATCTAAAGCAAAAGATGATCTTGATTGGATGGCCTATGAGGGTATTGATACTATGGTAAAAGACACTCTAAATTTTTATTATAAAAACAAAAACTCTTAGTTGATTTTAATATGTGGAAGGTAAAAAGATCTAAGATTCATGGTACGGGAGTTTTTGCAACAAAAAATATTCCTAAAAATACAAAAATTATTCAATATATTGGTGAAAAAATAACGAAAAGTGAAGGGGATAGAAGATCTGCCGCCCGCATTAAAAAATGTTTGAATTCAACAGAAACTGGCTCAGTATATATTTTTGAATTAAACAAAAAATTCGATGTTGATGGATTGTTTAATTATAATAAAGCAAGGTATATCAATCATTCTTGCAATCCAAATTGCGAAGTAGAAATCAAAAATGATGAAATATGGATTAAATCTATTAAAAGAATTAATAAAGGATCAGAATTATCATACGATTATGGTTTTTCTTTTGATAAAGATGATTATCGAGATCATCAGTGCAAATGTGGTTCAAAAATTTGTATTGGATATATTATATCATCAGACGATTGGCCAAAATTTGAAAAATATATAAAAAAAATTATTAAAATTAGAAAAAAGAAGTAAAAATTTGGTTCAGTAAATTACCATTTATTCAGATTCTTCTATTTCATTAAATTTAATTTTTATAAAAGGACTACCTGAATTATTTCTAATAGCATTATTAATCTGTTGCTGCCTAGCTGTTGAGCTCTTTATTTTTTCCTTAGTTTTATACTTATAGCAATAGGGGCAATAAACGCCTTTTTTATAATATTTTGATTTTAAATCTTTTTTTTGAATTGGTCTTCTACAACCATAACATTGAAAAAACTTTCCCTTATCTAAATTTTTATTTATTGTAACTCTATCATCAAAAACAAAGCATTCACCAGTCCACATTGATTTGACTTGCGTATTTTTTGCATATTGTAGATAATTTATAATTCCCCCTTCTAATTGATAAATATTTTTATATCCTAATTGCATCAACTGTTTGCTTGCTTTTTCACACCTTATTCCTCCAGTACAATAAATTCCAATATTCTCATCTTTAGAAATTTCCATATTGTCAATTGTATCTGGAAATTCTCGAAATGAAGAAGTATATGGATTGATTGCATTTCTAAATTTGCCTATAGATATTTCATAATTGTTTCTCACATCAACTATTTTCAGTTTATTTGTCTTTAACATTTTATGCCATTCAGAAGGACTCACATGATTGCTTCTAAATTTATTTGTAAAATTATATTTTCGACCAGTACTTATTATTTCTTTTTTAATTCTTATCTTGAGACGATTAAAGGGAAGAAAATTTATTTCATTAGAATTAAAGTTTAACTTTCTTATATTTAATTCTCTTTTTAAAGAAATAATAAATTCATCTAATATTTTTATTTTACCTGATAACGATCCATTTATGCCTTCATCAGACAATAATATTGTACCTCTAACTATCTTGTTCTTTAATTTATTCTCAATAAAAATTTTAAGATTTTTTGTGTCCTCAATTTTAATAAATCTATAAAAAGAAAATAATTGAAATTTATCTTTATTTTTATAATTTATTTTTTTCATTATAAATTTGTAATTATTTATTTTATAGTAACTTTCTAAGTGGTATTATAATATTTATTTATAAAAATATTTAAATTTTTGATCAATGGTTAAAAAAAAAGCACTAGTAACTGGTATTTCAGGTCAAGACGCGGCATATCTATCAAAGTTCTTAATTGAGAAGGGCTATGAGGTTATTGGTGGTGAAAGGCAAAATGCAAGTAGAAATTTATGGAGGCTTAAAGCTATAGGAGTTGATAAAAAAATAAAAATGATACCGTTTGAACTTCTAGATGAAAACAACATTAATAGAGAAATCAGACGTGGAAATTTTGATGAAATATATAATTTGGCAGCTCAATCATATGTAGACAAGTCATTTGCCAGCCCTATTTATACTTCTAATGTCAATGCATTAGGGGTCATACGCATTCTAGAAGCAATAAGACAGTTTTCTAAAAAAACAAAACTTTATCAGGCATCGAGCTCTGAAATGTACGGTAATACAGATGTCAAATTTCAAGATGAAAAAACTCATTTTAAGCCGATAAGTCCGTATGCAATTTCCAAACTTCATGCACATTGGATGCTGGGGTTATATAGAAATGCTTATAATTTGTATTGCTCTTCAGGAATATTATTTAATCATGAGTCGCCACTTAGAGGTGATGAATTTGTATCAAAAAAAATAGTAACCGACCTTGTAAAGGTTAAGCATAAAATAATTTCCTGTATGTATTTAGGGAACATTTATGCACGGCGAGATTGGGGATATTCATTAGATTATGTTGAGGCAATGTGGAAAATGCTTCAGCAAAAAAAAGCTGATGATTATGTTATTTCTTCAGGCATTAATCACACAGTAAAGTCATTTGTTAATGAGGTAGCTAAAAATTTAAAATTAGATATTAAATGGATAGGTAAGAAATTAAATGAGAAAGCTATCAATAAAAGAAACAATAAGATTATAATAAGAATAAAGAAGAATTTGTTTAGACCTATTGAAATTAAGTCCACCTATGGAAATGCAACTAAAGCTAAAAAAAATTTAAAATGGACTCCAAAAACTGATTTTAAAACACTTGTGAAAATTATGTGTGATAAAGAATTAGAAAAGTTTAAATAAACTAACTATTATTAATTATTATTTTTGAGGCTATAAGTGGTTTCCTTTAAATATTTTGTTAACTCAGCACGGTTCTCTATATTAGCTATATCTTTATAATTTATAATATCCCCTGAATATATAATCACTTCTTTACCAATTTTCTTTTTTGTTTCATGAATATATGAAGAATATTTAAGAGTCTGGTTCTTTAATTTCGATGCAAAAATATGAAATAATAATCCATTTTTCCCATCGAAAAATATTGGCAATATATCCGCCTTTGTTTGTTGAATTAATTTTGCCGGAAATAACTTCCATTCATCATCTATAGCATCAGATTTTAAATTACGTGCGACAGAAACGCCTCCAGATGGAAAAATAATAATGGCACTACCATTTTTAAGATCCTCTTTGGCTTTTTGTGCTGTTTTTATATTTAAAATAGTTGATTCTTTGTTTTTTGAGCTAAAGTCTACAGGAAGTATGAATTTGCTTAATTCAGGTAAGAATTGAAGTGTTTCATGCGTCATTATCTTAAAATCACTTCTAACTTTTGATACTAAGTAACACATAATTAGCCCATCGATAATTCCAAAAGGATGATTTGCAATAAGTAAAAGTGATCCACTTTTTGGTATTACTAATTTTTTTTTTGACTTATTTATAACTTTGATATCCATCAGATTTAATATATCTGCCCAAAAATTGTTAGGATCATCTAGTGAATAATTTTTATATAATTTTTCTAATTTTTTTTTTCCAGAAAAAGTTTCAATAGTTTTGATAATTATTCTTTGAGCAAAATTATGCTCAACTTTTGAAGCGTATGAAAAATCTATTTTACTCATTCTAATATTCAACTGGTATGGGATCTAAACTTCTCCAGAAATACCAGGTTGCTACGGATCTATAAGGTTTCCATTTATCTGCCATTTTTATAGCATCTTCTTTTCTAATTGGGTATTTTAAGTTATAACAATGACAAATTCCTTTAATAAGGCCTAAGTCATCAGCGGGAAATACGTCTGGTCTACATAAATTAAATATGAGAAACATCTCAGCTGTCCACCTCCCAATACCTTTAATTTTAATAAGTTCATCAATTATTTCATCATCAGTGTACCGCCCCCACTTGGAAGGATTGGTTCTTTTTTCAATAAAATTAAGTGATAGTGATTTTAGGTAAGAAATCTTTTGCCTTGATAAACCACAGCTCTTAAATGCATTAAAATGCATTGTAAAAGTATTTTTTGGTGTCACTTTTATAATTTTTTTTTCAAACCTATCCCAAACAGCTTGTGCTGCCTTTACAGATATTTGTTGACCTACAATAGATCTCGCAAGCGTATAAAATGGATCTGATTTAGAAAAAAGAAAATCATTTGGGTAGTTATTGATAATTTTAGCTAATTTTTTATCTTTTCTAGAAAGTTCTTTTTTTGCTTTTTCCCAAAAAAATGGTTTTTTCATATATTGTTTATTAAATTAATATTGACATATATAATGTAAATTGTTTTATTTGCCATTCTTAATAATAATGGAGAAAAATTATGGCTGATGTTGCTAGTTTATTAGCTGAGTTTCAAAAAGGTATCGAAGGAAAAGACACTGGTCTTGGGGCAACAGTTAAGTTTGATTTTGAGGGAGCAGGATGTATTTTCCTTGATGGCAAATCTAATCCAAATACTGTTTCTGATGAAGACAAAGATGCGGATTGTACTTTGTCAATGTCGCTTGAAACATTTGAACAAATGAGATCAGGTGAGGTTGATGGAACCTCAGCATTTATGCAAGGTAAATTGAAAGTATCTGGCGATATGTCAATTGCAATGAAGTTACAATCTGTAATGG
>MDTE01018211.1_pt1 | contig 21090 bp, 19 predicted proteins | sample 811231 | NCBI WGS metagenome assembly MDTE01 (sample SAMN05326651, study PRJNA326480) | marine metagenome | isolation source: seawater | place: Indian Ocean: Red Sea | collected 2010
ACCTACAATTCTTCTTCTTATATTTTCATTTGTTAAAGCAGCAGTTACCAGCACAGCACCTAAGAAGACACGATAAAAGGAGCCATCTACACCAGGAATATAAAAGAATGCTTCTTTAGCAATACCAAATATTACAGCTCCAAGCATTATGCCCATAATTGATCCAAAGCCTCCAGTAAGAACTACACCACCGATCACGGCCGCAGCAATTGCTTCTAATTCTTTTAAATTTCCTTTAGCTGTATCTGCTGTATTAACTTCAAAAACTTGACAAGCAGCAAACATAGTGGCACAAAATGCAGTAAACATAAATAATGAGATTTTTACTTTATTTGTAGGTACACCATTTGCTTTTGCAGCATTTAGATTTCCACCTGTTGAATAAATCCAGTTACCAGCTTGAGTTCTACTAAGAATAAAATAACAGGCTAAAGCTATAAGGAACCAAATCATTAAACAAGAATACATTCCTTTTGCAAATTGATTACCATATAAATTAACATTCCAATCTGCTGTATAATAAAGCCAACTAAAAATTGGCTCCATAATATCTCCGCCAAAAAAATTAGCTACTGGTCTAGCAGTTACAATAGTATCTATATAAGCTTTTGCTATATCTAAATCAGTCACTGCCTTTGCAGCAACAGCTGGCACATCAACTCCTGCTTCAATTTTTTTTGTTAATATTTCAACCATTGATTCATTGCCAGATTTTTTTGCACCTTCAAGTGATTTTTCTAATGTGCCAATCATTTTCTTAGCTGCTAAAATAGTTTTGTTTTCAGCTACCTTTTCATTAACATATGTCAGGTTTGTTGTAATTTTTGCTATAGTATGTTCTGGAACCGTACTTAAAATCTCCAATAGTTGATCATTGGGAAGAGCTTTTGCTGCATCTCTTTCCATTTCTCCATGGCCCGGAACATTAATTATATTTTTTATATCAGGAAGGTCGGTAACTGTAGTAGATCCTGCTGTTTGATCAGGAGCTCTATTAAAAGCTCTATATGATACTTCAGTAACTCCCCTTAAAAAAAACAAACCTCCTAAAGTAACAATAAAGGAAGCTATTCCACTTTTGACAATTAAGAATCCCTGGAACCAGCCAAATGATAAAGTAAAACACAGTGTGATCAATATGGCTGTTAAAGGTTTTACATCAGTAATTTCGAAAATTTTAAGTCCTTCAAAATGAAATCCACCTTCAAATGATATGTAAGGTATAACAACTGCAAAACCCCACTTTAATATCATTGCCATGCACCCACCTGCAAACCCTATCATTGAACCCACAGATAAATCAAATTCCCCTGCAATTATAAGCATCCCAGCAGCAAGTGCTACAATACCAAGTTGAGCTATAACTCTAAAATTATTTCTAATTCCAAGAGCATTAAATCCTTCGCCTGAAAATGGGTTTAAAGACCATTCTCCTTGTGGGATAGAGAAATAGCCAAGCATTGCAAATAAAATTAACATAACTCCCAATGGACCAACTTCAGGTCTAGAGAAAATTGGGCTATACCATTTTTTATCAGCTTGTCTGTCTGATTCCTGTCTTTGTGTTTGTTGGTTAGAATTCATTTATTTTCTTATAATTAAAAAAAAGGGCCACATAAGTGGCCCTTAAATTTTTTAAATGATTATCTATCTATTCCTGCCAGTGCAGCAACAGAAGATGCATTTGACTTATCAACGAAACCTGGTCCTGAAGGGATGTTAGCTCCTGGAAGAAGCCCAGCACTATTGTTATACAAATGCAAAACAATAATTGGCATATATCCTTGAAGACGTTGTTGTTGATCTATAGTGAAAGATACTCTACCTGCATTTATTAAATCCATAACAGCTGGACTTAAATCAAAACAAGAATGATGAACTGTCATACCTAAATCAGCTACTGCTTTATCAACAGCTTCACAAACGTGAGGTCCTACTGAAAGGATAGCATCAACATCTGAATTAGCTTGAAGTGCTGCAGTTGCACGAGTTTGAATAGTTGCAGGGTCTGAAGTAGTATCTGTAAATTCCATTGGTACAGCTTCTCCATAACCTTCACATCTATCAACTAGAGCAGTGTTGTAAGCCTCTTGAATCATACAAAGAGCTTTTGTAGCTCCTTCAGCTTTTGCTCTTGCACCAGCTTTTTGTCCAGCAAGATATTCTGGCTGTCCAACGTGCATTAAAGCACCAAGAGCAGCAGAATTTTCTAATCCAGAATTCATTGTTACAACTGGAATTCCAGCAGCAACAGCAGCTTTAATTGCAGGTCCCAAAGCATCAGGATCAGGCAATGAAATTACCATTCCATCAGGTTGAGTTGCTGCAGCAGCTTGGATAGAGCTAGCCATGTCTGCCATGTCAGCAGATGGATTGTAGATGTATTCAAAATCAGCTCCAATTGCTCGAGCCGCATCTTCTCCACCTTTTTGCACTACTGGCCAAAAAGGATCTTTACCTTCTCCGTGAGTTACCATAACGTATCTCTCAGCAAAAGCAGTCCCTGTGGTAAACACAACGGCCATTAGTATCATTAGAAATTTTTTCATTTTTCCTCCTAATAATTATTAGAACCTCATTCTATAGAGTTGGTGAATACCAAATCAAGAAAAAAAGAATACTATTTTAAAGTAATTGTTTAAAAGAGTTTTATTAAAGTATCAAATACCTTTTCTTTGAATTTTTGTACCTGCTTTGTGCTCTTCAAGTGCCTTTTTGTTTGCTTCATTAGTAGGCACTTGTAATGTTGGACTTTCCCAAAAAGCAGTACCCTCTAGCCATTGATATCCATGAGTTTTGATTGATATTAAATAGGTTTTTTTTGAATTCTTTGCCCGTTTGAAAGCTGCTTCAAGATCTGAAGTAGAAGTAACTGTTTCAGCTTCTGCACCCATGCTTTTAGCATGTGATGCGAAATCAACTTCAACAAAATTTGAAGTTCTAGCAGCTTTTAAATTACACAAATATTCTTTTCCGCCTTTAGCAAGTTGAAGTCTATTGATGACCATATGTCCTCCATTATCACAAACAACTATAATAATTTTTTTATCATAAATTACAGAACTATAAATATCACTATTTTGAAGTAAGTATGAACCATCTCCAACAAATACTATGACATCTTGATCTGGTTTTGCCATTTTTATACCTAGGGCTCCTGATATTTCATAGCCCATACAACTAAAGCCCCATTCAGTTTCAAATGTATTGATTGTTTTTGGTTTCCATATCTGGACAGCTTCACCAACAAGGCCACCTGCCGCTGTTACTACAATATCTGTAGGATCAGCATTCCTATAAATAGCTCCAACTGCATGTGCATAAGAAGGAATTTCTTGATTTGTAGGACCACTTTGTTTTTCTACATAAGCATCCCAATTATTTCTTTCTTTTATTGCTTTTTGATACCAATTTTCATCTGCTTTCCAATCTCCTAAAGCATTAGAAAGTTCTTGAAGGCCAATCATTGCATCACTTATAACTGGTGTTGCTTGATGTTTTGTTACATCAAACCTTGCTGTATTTATTGATACTAAATGGAAATTAGGATTTTGAAAATTTGACCATGAACCAGTAGTAAAATCTCCTAGCTTGGTTCCTATGGCAATTGCCATATCTGTTTGTTTTGATAAATTATTAGAAGATCCTTCTCCAAGACATCCGATTGCGCCAATATAATATGGGTCATCACGATCCATACATCCTATACCCATAACAGTTGGTGTAACAGGAATATTATGAGTCTTTGCAAAATTTGATAATACTTTCTCAGCTTCAGAATAAAGAACACCTCCTCCAGATATAATTATAGGATTCTTTGAATTTTTTATTTTTTCTGCAGCTCTTTGAATTTGCCTCGGATCAGGATGTATTCGTCTTATTTCATGAATTTTTTCTTCAAAAAAAATTTCAGGATAATCAAATGCCTCTCCTTGTACATCTTGAGCTAGAGAAATAGTAGCTGGTCCACATTCTGAAGGATCTAACATAACTTGAATAGCTTGTGGAAGAGATGATAAAATTTGCTCTGGCCTTGTAATTCTATCAAAATATTTTGAAACTGATTTAAATGAGTCATTCTGCGTTTCAGTTGGTGAATTAAAATTTTCAACTTGCTGTAATACAGGATCTGGAAAACGATTTGCGAATGTATCACCTGGTAATAATAATAAGGGTAAGCGATTGCTTAATGCAACTGCTGCAGAAGTAACCATATTTGTTGAACCTGGACCAACTGAAGAAGTAGCGATAAATATTTGCTTCCTTCTCATTGCTCTTGAATAAGCTATACCTGTAAGGGCCATATTTTGTTCATGGTGACCTCTATAACCAGGTAATTCGTCTTGAAACTCTTCCATTGCTTGACCTAAACAAGCTACATTCCCATGTCCATAAATTCCAAATGCCCCGGGAAATAAAGGCATTTTATTATCATTAATTATAATTTTTTGAGCAATTAAATACTTGAATAATGCATGTGCACATGACATTTTTACTGTTTTCATATTTCTCCCATAAAAATTTTGTCTTATATAATCAGTACTTATTACAAGAATTAAATTTAATTTAAAATAACAAAACATTTATTTATACACTAAATCAATTAATCTATAATCAATATATTATGAAAATAGCTATTATAGGTTCTATTCATAAAGATGGTTTAGAATTTCTAAGAAAAAATCAATGTAAAATACTTGAAATAAATAATTATCATAATGAACAAATTTTAAAACAATTAGTTAATGTTGAAGGAATTATAGTACGTACAGCAAACTTAACTTCAGAAATATTATCAAAATGTAAAAAATTAAAAATTGTATCTAGGCACGGTGTCGGTTACGACAATATAGATACTAATTATTTAAAAAAGAATCAAATAGCATTAGGAATTACTTCAACATCAAACGCAATAAGTGTTTCTGAACATGTGATGGCCATGTTTTTATATCTTACAAAAAAAATTAATTTATCAAATCAAATAACTAAAACAGGTAATTTTGATCAAAGAAATATTATGGCTGATTTTTTTGAATTATATAATAAAAATGTTGTAATTTTTGGCTTTGGCAGAATAGGTAAAGAAGTTGCAAAACGATGCCATGGTTTTGATGCAAAAATATTTGTTAATGACCCATATATTGACAAAAAAGAAATAATTAAAAAAAATTGTTTACCCATAGAAAAAAATGAAGCTTTAGAAATTGCAGACTATATTAGTATTCATTTACCATTAAATGAAAAAACTAAAAATTACATTTCGTTTAAAGAGTTTAAAAAATTTAAAGAAAATTTAATATTAGTAAATACTGCTAGAGGTGGAATAATTAATGAAGAAGCACTTTATTTAGCATTAAAAGAAAATAAAATATGTGGGGCTGGGTTAGATGTGTTTGTTAATGAACCTCCAGAGAAAAATCATCCTTTATTTTCATTAGAAAATACAATTTTAACTCCACATAATGCTGCTTTAACACTTGAATGTAGAAAAAGAATGTCAGTTGAAGCATGTGAAAATGTTTATTATTATATTACTAATAATAGTAAACTTATTAAAAATAATATTATAAAAATTTTTTAATCTAATTTAAATACTTAAATATATACTGCCATCTTCTTCAGAAACATCATAAATTTTTAATGGATTCAAATCTGGATTACTAATTGGGTCGCCAGAAACTATACTAAAAGTATTACCACAACTAGCACACTCTAACTCCTCACCTTCGACAGTGGCTTCACTTAAATATGCATGTTCTTCACAATTGCAATTACCTTGAGTAGCAAAAAAACCACTTTCAAGGTGAAAAATGGCATAGTCTAATTCTTCATGTTCAAAATTTTCAACACTACCAACATCAATGTCATCAACTTCACCAATATGAATATTTTCTATTTCATTATTCATACAAAAAATCTTAGAATAAATTTCATTTAGAATAAATAATTATTTTAAAAAATTTGTTGATTATCTGAATCGCAAATTTTTCCTAGAAAGCTGGTCGATACTGTTTACGCCCATTAGTTTCATATCTCTTTCAATCTCATTACGTAAGTTAGTCATTGCCTTTTCAACACCTTTTTGACCTCCTGCAGCAAGGGCATATAAATACATTCTACCTCCAGAACATGCTTTTGCACCTAGGGATAAAGCCTTTAAAACATGGGTTCCTCTTCTGATCCCACCTTCACATATTACATCTATTTTATCACCAACAGCATCTACTATTTCTGCTAACTGATCAAATGGAGCTCTTGATCCGTCGAGTTGACGTCCTCCATGATTTGAAATCATAATTGCAGTAGCCCCAACATCAATAGCTTTTTTAGCATCAGCAACTGACATGATACCTTTTATAGCAAACTGCTTGCCCCAATTCTTATTTATTTCTTCTACACCTTTCCAATCTAAAGAATTATCAAGCATTTTTGTAAAATAATCTCCAATACTTGTCATAACACTTGTTCCTGCTGCTACATGATTTTTTAAATTGCTAAGTTCCCATTTTGGTTTTATAAAATAATTAAAAGCCCATGCCGGATGACTCATAAAACTTATAATACTGGATAATTTTAACTTCATTGGAATTGTAAATCCAGTGTATAAATCTCTTTCCCGATTTCCACCCACTGCTGTATCTACTGTTACACACATTGCATCAAAATTTGAACTTTTACACCTATCTATTAATTCTCTATTTAAACCTTTATCTTTATGGACATATAATTGAAATAATTTTGGAGTTGATACAAGTTCAGCAATCTCCTCAATGCTTGCAGTACCTAAAGATGAAACACCAAACATAGTGCCTAATTTTTCTGCTGCTTTTGCAACTGCAACCTCGCCGTCGTGATGAAATAATCTTTGCAGAGCAGTTGGGGCGCAATATAAAGGCATTTTTAATTTTTGTCCCATTACAGTAGTTGTCATATCAACATTGTCTATACCTGCTAATACATTTGGAACTAAGTCACATGTTTCATATGCTTCAGTATTTCGTTTGTAAGTAAGCTCATCATCTGCTGCACCATCGATGTAATGAAATATTGGTGAAGGTAGTCTTTTTTTTGCTAACTTTCTAAAGTCTTTTGTATTATGACAATTATTTATACTGCCAAGCATTAAGCTGATACTGTTTTTTGCTTTTGTTCCCCAAGTCCTTCTATTCCAAGATGCATCTCATCACCTGGTTTCAACCATACTTGAGGATTTAAACCCATGCCAACTCCTGGAGGTGTACCAGTGGAAATTATATCACCAGGTTGCAATGACATAAATTTACTAATGTAACTAACAAGAAAATTTACTCCATAAACCATAGTTTTGGTCGATCCATCTTGCATTCTTTTTCCATTGAGATCTAGCCATAATTTAAGATTTTGAGGATCTTCTATTTCATCTTTAGTGACAATATATGGCCCTATTGGACCAAAAGTATCGCATGATTTACCCTTTACCCATTGGCCTGAATGTTCTATTTGAAATTTTCTTTCACTTAAATCATTTACAACACAATAACCTGATATGTGAGATTGAGATTCGGTTTCACTAATATACTTAGCCTCTTTACCTATGACTACTCCAAGTTCAACTTCCCAATCAGATTTAGTTGAGTCTTTCGGAATTTCAACATTATCATTTGGTCCCACAACAGCGCTGGTTGCTTTGAAAAAAATTATAGGTTCAGGAGGAACTTTTTGACCTGTTTCCTCTGCATGATCAGCATAATTTAATCCAATACAAATAAATTTTCCTATAGATTCTTTAGCAAGACAAGGTGCTATACTATCAATCTTTTCAACAATAGGTAATGAGTTTAAATCAGTTGTTGATAAAGAATTTAATTTTGCAATAGTTATTGTTTTATTATCCCAATCTTTAACAAGATTTGAAGCATCTCTGATATTGTTTTCTTTATCTAAAATGCCCGGCTTAATCGAGTTATTTAATCTATATCTTAATGTTTTCATTATAAAGTCCATCCGCCATCTATTAAATTTAATGTCCCAGTAACAAATTCTGATTCATCACTAGCTAAATATATTGCTAAAGAAGCAATCTCTTCAGGTTGAGCCAATCTACCCATAGCTTGTCTGTTAATAAAATCTTTTCTAGCTTGTATTGGATCTTCTGCCATTGCAACTCTACCTTCCCAGGATGGTGTTTCAACAGTACCTGGAAGTATTGCATTGCATCTAATACCTTTCTTAACAAAATCTGCAGCCATAGCTTTTACGAAACCATTTAATGCTGCTTTAGTAGTTCCATAAATAAATCTATTGGGAGCTCCTTTAACATTGGAGGCAGCTGAGGTAACTATAATGATATTACCTTTATTTTGTTTTAGCATTGTAGGAACAAGTGATTTGCACATCAAGTATGCTGAATAAACATTTATATTTGTTGAATTATAAAACTCATCTGTGTCACACTCTAAAATTGTTCCATGGTGTACAAAACCAACTGCATGAAATAAAACATCTATTTCATCAAATTTACTACAGAATTTTTCAACATCTTCTCTTTTTGCTGAGTCAAGAACATGTGTAGAGATATTATTGTTAATTGAATTTAATTCTTTCAATTTTTCTTCATTAATATCTGTAGCATTAACTATTGCACCCTCGTTTGCAAAAGCTAAAGCTGTTGCTCTACCAATACCCTGAGCTGCAGCAGTAACTATAATTTTTTTATTTTTTAATCTCATTTTTCCAATAATCTCCATTTGGGAATTCATAGGTTTTAACAGATTGTGGAACCATTTCAATTGAATATCCAATATCTTGTGGAAGAGTATAGGATCCATTATTTACAATACATGGGTATTTAAAATGCTCGTGTAAGCTATCTTGATATTCAACAACTTTATTATCCTTTTTACCGTTTATAAGTATGTAATCAATCATACATAAATGCTGCACGTACTCACATAAGCCAACTCCACCAGCATGTGGAAAAACTGGAATATTTAATTTATGGGCCATTAGTAAAACTGTTAAAATTTCATTAATACTTCCCAACCTGCAACTATCTATTTGGCAAATATTAATTGCTCCTATTTCTAAAAATTGCTTGAACATTACTCTTCCACTACATGCCTCTCCAGTAGCAAGATTGACATGCCCTACAGCTTTTTTTATTTTTTGAAATCCAATAATATCATCAGGACTAATAGGCTCTTCAACAAATAATAAATCAAATTCTTTATAGGCATCAATATGTTTTATAGCTTGCTCAACACTCCATTGCTGATTTGCATCAACCATAATAAAGTTTTCATTACCAATAGTTTTTCTGATTAATTTTAATCTATTATAATCAGCTTCTAAATCATGTCCCACTTTAATTTTAAAATGGCGCCAACCTTTGGATATATATTCTTTACAAAGATCTATTATTTTTGAATCAGAATATCCTAGCCAGCCAGCTGCAGTAGTATACGAAGGATAGCCTTCTTTTTCTAATTTTTGAATCCTATCTTTTTTAAAATCATTACTTTGTTTTAAAATCTTGTATGCATCATCCTCAGAGAGAACATCTTCAATTCCTTTGAAAGTCAAAAAATTAATAATTTGTTCTGGATTGTAATCAGAAATTAATTTCCAAAGTGGTTTATTGTTTTTTTTTGCTATAAGATCCCATAGTCCATTAAATATTGCTGCAACAGCCATATGTACTACGCCCTTCTCTGGCCCTAACCAACGAAGCTGACTATGATCAACACAGTTGAACCATAATTTCCCTATATTATTTTCTAATTCATTAATTTCTAAACCTTCAAAAAGATGAAAATATTCTTCAATACATTTCGCAACTATATTATTCCCCTTTCCAATTGTGAAAGCAATTCCATATCCTGTTAATTTTGGATCAGTTGTTTGGATGGTTAAATATGTTGCAGAATAATCTGGATCGGTATGTATTGCGTCGGAACCAGTTAAATCTTTTGAAGTTGGGAATCGAATATCTTGGACGATTAATTTTAAAATCTTTGTCATTATAAATTAAATTCTGAAATTATTTTACTTGTATTTTCTCCTATAGTTGGTGCAGCTTTTTCTGATTTAAAAATTGTATTATCTATTCTAATGGGACATCTAAGTGTATCAAGATTAGTACCATCCTGCCTTTTGATAGTTTGAATCATATCAAGTACTTTAAATCCTTCGTGTTTAAGCATATTTTCCCAATCCAAAACTTCCGCGCACCATATATCTGCTGGCTCCAAAATGTCTAGCCATTCTTTAGTTGTTTTTGTTACAATCCAATCACCTATTTTCTTTTTTATTTCATCTCTTTTGGTAAACCACTCTTTCTGATCTTCTAAATTTTTTAGATAATCTAAATTTAATAGTTCTCCTAATTTTGGTAGAGGTGTCATCGCAATTGCTATATATCCATTTACAGTCCTATAAACACCATATGGTGCAGATAAATATGCATGTGCATTATTATATTTACTTCTTTCAGGTCTACGATAACCATCATTAAAATGAGTTGTTAAAACTTCAAACTGAAAATCAAGAAGAGATTCTATTAAACTTGTTTCTACAATACTACCTTCTTGTGTTCTAAATCTTTTAATCACTGCAGATAAAATGCCTTCAACTAAACTATGACCAGAGAGTATATCTGCAATAGCCAAACCCATTGGTGTTGGTGCTTGATCTCCATTCCCGTTCAACCACAAAACTCCAGTTCTTGACTGAGCTAGGAGATCTTGACCGGGAAGTTTACTCCAGGGTCCTTTAGATCCATATCCTGAAATTGTTCCATATATTATTTTGGGATTAATCTTTTTTACACTTTCATAATCTAAACCAATCCTTTCAATAACTCCTGGCCTAAAATTTTGTGTTAATATATCTGCTTTAGAAATTAAATTTTTAACGAGATTTAAATCATTTTGGTCTTTGAGATTAGCAGCAAAACTTTCTTTATTTCTATTGATGGCATGGAATAGAGTACTATCTCCTCCAATATCTGTATCACTTATATATAAATTTCTGCATAAATCCCCAGTGTCTGGACGTTCAATTTTTATAACTCTAGCACCTAAATCAGACAGCCTTAAACCAGCATATGGTCCAGATAAAAATTGACTAAATTCTAAAACAACTAGTCCTTCTAAGGGTCTTGTATTATTCATATAAACTGAAAAATTTGAATTATCTTAGTTTTATATTTAAAATCTTTATTCATATTTAAAATTATGATACTTTATTATCAAAATTTATTTATTCAACTTAAAATACAAGGACTAAAATGGTTGAAATTGAGCAATTTTATGAAGATTATGAAGTTGGGCATGAAAGATTAACTGGGGGGAGAACTATAACTGAAACAGATATAGTTATGCATGCTATGCATTCAGGTGATTTTTACCCTCATCATGTTGATGCAGAATTTGCTAAGAAAGGACCATTTGGTCAAAGAATTGCTCAGTTTAGTTGTACTTTTTCAATCGGCATTGCTTTAACTGCATCAATAGTAAACAAAAGAGCTTTTACATATGGATTTGAAAGACTGCGTTTTCCTAATCCGGTATTTATTGGAGATACTATTCACACAAAAGTAACAATAAAAGAAAAAAAAGATGATCCAAAAAGACCTCAATATGGCCAAATTAATGAGGCCTGCGAAATTTTAAATCAAAATGATAAGTGTGTTTGTTATTCAGAGCATATACTTCTCGTTGAAAGAAAAAATAAGTAATAAATTACTTTTTGTAACCTAAACTTTTTGATAGCCTAATACTATTTTTAAGTAATATTTTCTTTGACTCAATTAATGATACATCATTACTTGAATTTTTGTTAATGCGATCTAGATAAGGAATTGTAATTGCTGCTATGGCATTCTTAGTATGATCAAGGATTGGTACACTAATATTTGTTACACCATTAACTTGTAAGCTCTTTACTACCTCACAATTATTCTTTAGTATTTCATGAATTGTCTTAGAAGAATATTTTTTTTCAATAATTTTTAATTGTTTAGGAGTAAGGTGATAATTTTTTTCATATTTAATAAATAATTTCCTCCTTTTTAATCTTCTTGCTCTTTCTTCACCTGTTTGAAAAGTAAGAATTACTCTTCCTGAAGATGTTTCCAGCAAATCAAAAGTTGAACCAACAGAAACAGAATAATTGAAAGAAGATGGGCTATCAACCTGTCCTATGACAAGCAATTTCCCAGCGTAATAAATTGATAAATGAAGAGAATGATTACATAGTTGAGCAACTTCTCTCATGATGGGTAAAGCTTTTTGCATTAAATTTTTAATTGGCTGATGATGTGAAGAAATTTCAAGCAGTTTGTAAGTTATTAAATATTTTTCTGAATTTTCATCTAATTCAATATAATTTCTTTTAACAAGTATACTAAGCATTCTATAAATTTCATTCACTGATCTTTTAAGTTTAAGTGCTATTTCTGCTTGTGATAAACCAAATGGTGCTATGGCTAATAATTCTAAAATATCCAAACCTTTCTCTAAAGCAGGTGCACTATAATCTTTTTTATTTTTAATCATAAAATTAGTATTTAATTTTTGTTCCTGGATTTTTGCTAGATTCTAAACATGCATATACAACTGCCATTGTATTGAATGAATTTTCTACAGAATGTGGCAATGTATGGTCTTCTTTTAGTGAGAATCTCTGTAAACTTGACATGGTATTTAAAAAAGCATCAGGAAACCAAGTTCCAACGTTTTCTACTTTTGTCCACCCTACTCCATCTGTACTTATCTCAATTTCTTCAGGTTCTCCATTAGGGTAATCAAGTAATAACCCTAACTTAACATATGCAGCACCCTTACTTCCTTCTATTCTTGCATAAGCATGTGAGTGCTTCATACCATGTAAATTATTATTATGTGTATGATTCAAAGACAAACAGCATCGGGTATTTTCATAATCCAAAATAATACTTGAACGTGAATCGTTCATTTTAGGATATTTAGGATGTTTAACTGATTTACAAAAAACACTGTTTGGTAAACCAAGAAGAGAAATAATCCAATCCAAATAATGAATTGAATGTAAAGGAACTTCTACATCTTCTAAATCTTCCAAAAATGGCCATAAATGCCAAGGTGTACCAACACTTAGACTAACCTCTAATTCAGTTATATCTCCAATCATCTTTTTTTCAATCGCATCTTTTAATGCAAGCATCATTGGACTAAATTTTAATTGCAAATTTACACAAGCAGTTATATTTTTTTGTTTAACTATTTTTTTTATATCTCGTGCTTCTTCTAAACTATTTCCTACAGGTTTTTGTAATTGACAGATTGAATTTTGAGGAATTTTTTTTACAATATCTAATAATACAGCTGGTGGAACTGCAATATCTAAAATTATATCTTTTTCATTTAGGGCATCTTCAAGATTTTGATAAACATTATCTATATTATGATCTTCAGCACATTTTTTTGCTTTGCTCTCTTCTAAATCATAAATTCCATGAACCTTATATTCCCCTTTTTGATATGCAGGTAAGTGAGCATCTTTAACAATACCTCCAGCACCAATAATTACAATCTTTTTTTTTGAAGTTGGCATAGGCCATTGGGTATTTAAATTTTTAATATCTTCAATTTTAAAGCTCATTTAATTTTCTTTTTTTTAAAAATAATATAGGATAAATTTATATGAGTTTAAATAATATAAAAGCATTAACTTTAGTAGAGGCATTTAAGCTATAAAAATTAATCATTATGACTATAAAAAGATATGGCATGGTAATAAAATTGAAGCCAGAAAAAAAAGATTATTATATTAAAAACCATCAAAATGTATGGCCTGAAATTTTGAAAGAATTAAAAAAGATTAAAATTAAGAATTATAGTATATTTTTGAAAGAAGACTTTATGTTTGGTTATTTAGAATATGAGGGAAATAATTTTGATAAAGATATGGCTGAAATGGAAAATATTCCCATTGTTAAAGAATGGACTGAATTAATGATTGATTGCTTTAATCCATTTCCAAACAACGAAAATAATAGTTCATGGGTGTTGATGGATCAAATTTTTTATATGAAATAATATGAGTTTTTTAGTTACAGGAGGTTTAGGTTTTATTGGTTCCAAAGTTGTTATACAACTCGTTAAAAGGGGTATTCCTACAATAGTAGCTGATATCAATATTGAAAAAAATAAAGATAAACTATTAAAATTAGTTACGGACATAAAAGCTAAACCAAATTTATTAAGCTTTGAAAAACTTGATATTACAGATTTAGAAGGTTTAGAAAAAATTTTTAAAAAAAACAAAATAGATTCAATTATAAACCTTGCTTATGGAATAGGAAAAATTTGTGAGGATAATCCATTGCAGGCAAGTAAAATTAATATTGTTGGAACCACTGCTATATTTGAAATGGTTGTTAAATATAAGATTAGAAGATTATTATTTACAAGTAGTGAAACTGTATATGGTGCTAATCAAAATTTCTTTGGAAAAAGAGCGGTAACAGAAAATGATTTTTCAGGAATGGATAACCAGTATTTTACATACGGAGCAATGAAACAATTGAATGAATTTATGGCAGAAAAATATATTAAAAAACATGGCTGTAGTATCGCATATACAAGACCCTCAGTTGTTTTCGGTTATGGAAGAGAAAATACTGCGATTAACTGGGCAGAAGATTTTGCAGGTAAACCAGCTATTGGAAAGCCAGTTTATTTACCCTTTTCAAAAAATAATAAAGATAATTGGATTTACGTTGATGATTGTGCTGAACAATTAGTAAGATTAGCAATCAAAGAAACATTAAATTTTTCTTGTTATAATACTGGATCTCAAACAGTTGATGGAGATGAACTTGAATCTACTGTTAAAAAATTTATACCAAATGCAAAAATATATTTTGAAAAAGAAACTAAATTTACGCCTTTAATTGATGATCAAAATGACATGAGAATTAGAAAAGAAATCGGATTTAATCCAAGATCTTTTGAAGAAGGTGTGAAATGTCTTATTAATGATGTTCAAAAAAATAATTAAAAATAAATTATGAGTTATTGTACAACTGTAACAGGTAGTTACCCTAGAAAAAACATTCAAAAAGATACTCTTAGAAAATCGAGTGTGTCAGATAAAGAAGCTTTAGAAATGATTGAATGGGCAGTGAATGACCAAGTCAATCTTGGGCTAGATATAATTACAGATGGAGAATCATATAGAGAAAATATGTATTGGTTTTATCAACTACGGTTAAAGGGAGTTGATGCTATAAATAAAAAATATAAAAAATTTAGTATAGGGGGATCAATGGAAGGTGTGGACCTTTCTAAAACTCATGGAACGACTGGTTTTGGAATTGAGTGTGCAGTGATAAAAGATGAAATAAAAAATCTTGATACCGGATTAGCTTTTAAATGGAAAAAGGCAAGAAAAGTTGCACCTAAAAATATTAGAGTCAAACAAACTATTACTGGACCCCACATGCTTGCAAGATTTAGCGTGAATGAGAGAAAGGATTTGTATCCCGATGATATAGCTTTAACTGAAGCTTATGCAAAAGTACTGACAGAAGAAATTGAAAAATTAGTAAATGAGGGATGTGACTATATTCAATTTGATGAACCTGTATGGACAGAAAATGTTGAAGAAACTTCTTGGGCTGCTGATATTTTAAATAGTATAATAGAAAAATTTCCAGGTATAGAGTTTAATTTACATGTATGTGGGGGTAATGCACATAGAAAAAGAGGTTTTTTTGGGAGATATACTGACATGATAAATGCTTTTAAAAAATTAAAAATTGATGAGATTCACTTAGAGCACTGCAGTATGCATTATAAAATGTTAAATATATTTGATGAATGGAAATTTAACGGACGAATTTCACTTGGAGTAATTGATCAAAGAATAGACGATATTGAAAGTAAACAAGATATAATCAATGCGATTAATCCTGCACGTAAATATTTTTCAAAAAATAAAATACTTTTAACAAGTGAGTGTGGATTTGGTCATGTGCCAATAGAAATTGTAAGAAAAAAAATTAAAATATTAGTTGAGACAGCAAAAAATTTATAAATTATTATATTTCTTCTAATTCAACTTCATTATTAAATTCTGCTCCAAATCCAGGAAGGTCTGTGAGATTTACTTGCCCATTAACAGGGACGGGTTCGTTAGTAAAGATGCCTCCAAAGACTGGAACTATTTCATCTCCTTTTGGACTTAAATTAATAAACTCATTAAATGGAGTAAGCACAGAACTTATACCAAAGTTATATGCATAAACACCACTGCAATGTGGAATAACTATCATATCATAACTAGAAGCCATTGCCGCAATTCTTAGTGTTTCAGTCATACCACATAGAGTTAAATCTGGTTGTAAAATATCTACTGATCTATCTCTTATAATGTTTCTAAATCCATACCTTGAATTAGTGTGCTCTCCTGTTGTCCATTTTTGCCAAGGGCACGCTTTTTTAATATATTTATGACTTTCAAGATCATGAGGAGGTAGAGCCTCTTCTATCCAAAATAAATTTGCTTCTCTAACTGCATTAGCTAAATCAATTGCATAAGGAACATCAAGAGCCATATAACAATCGATCATTAATCGATAATCAGGTCCAACTTCCTTTCTAGTTTCCATAATGTATTCTTGATTTTTTTTTAGTCCTTTAATTCCATCACCCGGGCCATATGGCAGGGGAATTTTCGAACCAACATGTCCCCAATCTTTGTATAATTTTGCACATGGTCCCGTTACGTAGGTCTGTAAAGAATCTTTAACTTTACCCCCAATCATTTTATAAACTGGTTCACCTCTAATTTTACCAACTAGATCCCAAAGAGCTAAATCTATTCCCGCAATTGTATTGATTACAATCCCATTTTGTCCTGAGTAAGGAATTGATGCTCTATACATTTGATCATACAGTAGTGATGTGTCACGTGCATCAGCACCTATTAAAAATCTATTAAAATGATTTTTAATTATCCAACTTGAAATATATCCCCCATAAGCTGTTGCAAAACCCTTGTCACCAGTTTCTGTTTCAATTTCTATAAATATTCCTTTAATTGCATCCATTCCCCATTTTGATCTAGACGTTTGATATTCTGGATACCGTGACATTGGATTAGCAATAATAGTATCATTAATCCAATGACCTTCAGCGTGATCTGTGTAATCAGCTCCGGCACTTTGTGTTTTTACAATAGATACTTTGATTTGTGCAATTTTGAACTTATTATCCATAAATAAACATTATTAATTTAAGTTAAAACAAAATCAATTTTTTTTTTTACAACATGTTAATAACTTTTTTATGTTAAAAATACCTATACAAAATGTCTTTTTTTTTCTAGTGTCTAACTATTAAACCAAAAGAAAGAATGTTAAAAAAGTTATTCAATTTTTTTATATATATTATTGTAACTAACTTAATTTTCTTAAGTATTGCAAAAACTGAAACTGTTGAAAAACTCTATATTAACAGTGACAAAGAAGAATTATGGGAAGATATAACAAAAGCTTATTTAGATCCCTTAAGTATAAAAACAGGATTAAAATTTGAATTAGTCCTAAATCCAAATTTAGATAATTTAGAAAACATGGTTAATCAAGGCAAGTGTAACTTTCATGTTATTGAATTAGAGATTGGTGATTTTATACTTGCAGTTGAAAGAAAGTTACTACAAGAGATTAATTATAGCATTGTAGACTATAATAATTTAGTTGCCAATATTCATAAAAAACCAAATGGCTACGAGTTTTTATCTTACTCAGAAGTTATAGCTTATAAAGTTGGACAATTCCCAAATGGAGGGCCAAAAAATATGGCTGATTTTTGGAATACTGATAAGTATCCTGGTCCAAGAACCTTAAAAGACGACGTGGTAGGAAATTTAGAATTTGCCTTAGAAGCAGATGGTGTTGATTCATCTGAAGTGTATGAAGTATTAGCTACTTCAAGTGGAGTTGAAAGAGCATTTAAAAAATTGGATGAATTAAAACCGCATATAGTTAAATTTTGGACTTCGGAATCAGAACCAATTCAAATGCTATCTGAGGGAAAAGTTACTGTTGCCATAGCTCGAAATGGTAATTTAGAAAAAATAAAAAACGCAGGTTTAGATATTTTTTATACATTTCAGGATGGAAATTTGAATTCTGCTTTTTATTCCATACCCGCTTCATGTAGTAAAGACTCAGCAAGAGTAGCTGCTATATATTTAAATGCATGGAATCAGCCAGACTGGGTTATTGAATGGGTAAAACTAGTTCCTAATCTAACTTTTACTAGTGGAATAGAAGATGAGCTTAGCAAAAATTATGATCATCTGTTGCCAAATAATAAAAAAAATTTAGAAATACAATTTAAAACGAACTGGGCATTTTGGAGTGCTAACTTCAAAAAATTAAATGAAAAATGGAAAAAATGGAGGTATATAGAAGAATAGCTATTTTAATATTTTGCTTACTTTCTTTCTTATACATCAATTTTTTTACCGTTTTTTCATTAATAAAATCTTTATTTTGAATAATTTTAAATATTAAATTTATCAATAAATAGAAATTTTATATTTAAATAGTTTTAATTTAATAAACTTATGTTAGTTTCTTTAAAATATTTTTTAGGAGGAAATAATGTTTAAACATTTATTTAAAGTATTAACTTCAACTCTAATTATAAGTTTGGGCTTAGGCAATATTGCAAAAGCAGAAACTGTGATTTCAGTTGTTGATTGGCAATCAGGAGTTGGTGGTATAACTAATGCTTATGCAGATTTTATAAAAAAATTTGAAGCAGATAACCCTGGTGTAAAAGTTGAATACACTCAGTATACTGTTACAACTTATAATGAGTTTTTAAAACCTGCTCTTTCTTCTGGTCAAGGGCCTGATGTATTTGCAGTTTATCCTGGTCCAGATGTTGATGAAGTTGTTAATGCAGGTCACCTAGCAAATTTATCTGAACTAGCTGACGATGAATGGAAAGGTTGGCTGGGAAATAATATCAATATTCCAGAACTTGGAAGAAATGGTAATCTTTATATGGCTCCTCAAGATGCATTTACTGAAGAAATTTGGGTTTATAATGACATGATTGCAGATCTTGGATTTGATTTACCGGCTTTTGGTGATTCTTATACGGTTGATGAATGGGTAGCTATTGGGAAAGCAGCTAAAGAGAAAGGTTTGGATGGTCTGATGTTTGGACCTGTAGAATCTTGGTGTGTTTTGGATGGATTTGCTAATTTTGTTAATCAACAAAATGATGATTATCCAACAGATGTTTTAGGTCTTGCTTATGATGGAGAAATTACCTGGGATCAACCTATGTTCAGAGATGCACTACAAGCTTATAAAACTTTACATGATAATGGAGTTTGGAGAGAAGATTCTCTAAGCATGGATTATCAAGTTCAAGCTTGGGGTAAATGGATTGATCGTGAAGGAGTTGGTATATACTGTAACGGTGATTGGTTTATTTCTTCTGCACCAGCAGAATACAATACTCCTGATAGTCTTGGTATTACTATGATGTCATATCCAAAATTATCTAAAGACTCGCCAATGGTTTATAACAAAGCTACTGGAACAAACCTTGGAGTTAATGCAAATTCACCTAATTTAGATTTAGCTTTAGAATTTGTTAAATTGACTAATAGTCCATGGGCTTCTGAAACTTTTGCTGGATATGGTCAGATACCTGCTAATTTAGCAGCTGTTGATATGGGTGCACTTGCAGCATCACCAAATTTATTATTCAATGAAGGAATCAAAATGTTGGCAACTGAAGGTAGAAATACAAATATTTACTATTCTCAAGCTGAACCAATGAAACACCTTTATGATGGAATCATGGAAATGTTTCTTGGTGTTACAACAATTGATGAAATTGTTGAAAAAATGAATAAAGAAACTGGATTTAGTGGCTAATTTTTTAATTACTAGGGGTTTATTTTTATTAAACCCCTAGTTTTTTCAAACTTTAATGATCTATAAAACTTTTCATGTAAAAACTTTATTTTATTTACTCCCAGCACTATTTATATTTTTAGTTTTCAATGTTTTACCAGGACTCACTTCCTTGGTTTTGAGTTTTTTTGATTTCACAGGCTTTGAAACAAATTTATTTAGAAAGTTTGTAGGATTTGATAATTTTATAAAAATATATGAAGATAAATATTTTTGGATAGCATTAAAAAATACATTTTTATTTGTATTTGGTGCTGTTTTTATTCAAACAGGAATAGCTCTAATATTATCTATATTTATTTTTTTTGGTAATTTTAAGTTTTCCGTTTTAATTAGATCAATTATTTTTTTTCCATGTGTTTTAGCACCAGTTTCAGTTGGATTAGTTTGGAAAAAAATACTTGAACAAGATGGTGTTTTAAATGCTATTTTAGGTTTAGATTTTTCATGGTTATCTTCAATAAGTTTAGTAATGTGGTTGATAATTATGGTCAATACATGGCAATGGATTGGATATAATTTAGTAATATATTACGCAGGACTACAAAGTTTAAATATAGAATTATTAGAAGCTTCAGATATAGATGGAGCAAACTGGAATCAAAAAATTTTTTCAATTGTGATACCTCTTTTATGGCCAACCACAATCCTTAACATGATATTAAATTTAATTGGTGGCTTTAGAGCTTTTGATATTGTTTATGTCTTAACTAGGGGAGGTCCTGCCCATTATTCAGAGGTATTAGCATCATATTTATATTATTATTCTTTTGCAGCTGGTGGTCCAAATAAAATGGGTGTGGGTGCCTCCGTTGCATTTGTAATATTTGCCTGTATATTAACCATTGCATTAGCAAGGATATTTATATCTAAAAGAATCGAAAAAAATTAAAACAAATGAAAGATTCATCGCAAAATAATTATGGAGCAACTTTTAAGAGAAGCCCCATTTTCTATATATTAACTAGATTAGTAATTCTTTTCTTTATTATAATTATAATTTTTCCATTATTATATACTTTATCACTTTCTGTTAGATCACCAGATACTGTTTATAGTGCAAGATATTTTCTTATACCATATGAATTTTCATTACAGAATTATTATGATGCATTTTTTTA
>MDTE01181509.1_pt1 | contig 21090 bp, 23 predicted proteins | sample 811231 | NCBI WGS metagenome assembly MDTE01 (sample SAMN05326651, study PRJNA326480) | marine metagenome | isolation source: seawater | place: Indian Ocean: Red Sea | collected 2010
ACCCTTGTTCCGAATATGATCCGCGTGGGGCGCATGGACATGGCCGCAGGACGAACAGGCATCGGCCGCGACCGGATCGCGCACACGGCGCATCAGCCGCCGCGCCGTAACGCCGGCCAGGGTCAGTCCGAGCACAACGACGAGCGCGTAACTGGTCATCTCCAGCTTGCCGGCGATGTCGGTGGCGTCGCGCAGGCTCGCGCCGATGATCGTCAGGATCACCTCGATGATCACGATCGCCGTGACCCCCTGCATGAAAGCCGCCAGCACCGACAGGATCAGCGAACGCCGGACCTCGCCCTCGTGGGTCATCAGGTAGGTCGAGATGACCAATTTGCCGTGCCCCGGCCCTGCCGCGTGCAGGACGCCATAGGCGAAGCTCAGGCCGATCAGGGTCCAGGCCGCGCCGGCGGCGTTCTGGCCGACAAGCCGGGTTGCCTCGGCCAGTCCGTCCTGCAGCTCTCGCTGCATGGACTGGATATCGGCCAGGATCAGCCGCCAGGTATCGTTGAACAGGAATATGACGATCAGCCAGAGCGCGACGATACTGACGGCCAGGACCAGAGGAACCGTCAAACCTCGCAAGGCAGGACGATCCGTCGTCAGTTGCATTCGATGCGCACGCGCTCGGCAAACATTTCGCCGAGAGTTTCAGGACCCGTGGCGGACTGGTCCAGGGATTGGGCGAGGGTAATGGCCTCGAAAGTCGGACTGGCCTCCTCAAGGCTCGCCTCGCAGCCGGGCGCACTCGCGTCGTTGAGGTTGGCCTTCTGGCGGTCCTGGTAGCTGATATCGATATAGTAGGTCGGATCGTAGACCGCGTAGGACAGTCCGGTTTCACGCGGGTCGACCGGTGTCTCGAACATCACGACGAACTGCATCCACAGCTTGTCCTTGAGCAGCCCGGCATTGAAGGTCTCGACCGTTCCCAGTGGCAACTTCGCGCCGCCGGCGCGGACATCTGTGAAGTAATTATAGGGCTTGAGCCGCTGCAGGTTGCCCGCGACCATTTTTACCAGGCCGTCCTGGTCGACACCGTCCTCGGTCCGTTGTTCCTCGATCGCGAACACCGTGTAGAAGGGATCGAAGATCCAGGCGATTTCCAGTCCCGTGACGTTTCCGTCCGCATCGAAAACCGGCTTTGTCTCGAGATCGACCCAGACATGGGGATGGGCAAGCGCCGGGCCGGCCGCGAAGAGGAGGCCGAGCGCCAAGCCGAGTGCACCCCAATACTGTGTCATTCGCCGCAACCAGATGTCCTCCGGGTAATTGCCAGAACCAGTTTATATGGGTGCCCTGTGGCCGCGGAACAACTTCGCGCGAGGAACGGTTACTCCGCCGCCTTCTTGTCGTGCAGGTCCGGATCGGGCAGGCGATTCATGCCGAAATACTCTTCGTTCGGCAGCATGCCGAGCCCATGGGTCATCCGGTTAGTGTAGTTGAAATAGGCCGTGGTGTCGGCGATTTCGAACACTTCTTCCGGCGTGAATCCTGCATCGAACAGCATCTGCCGCTCGGCATCGCCCGTCTCGGCCGGGTTCGATGTCAGCTTCCAGGCATAGTCGAGCATGGCCCGCTGGCGGTCGGTCAGGGCCGCCTCGCGGTAATTCACCATCAGGATATCGCCCAGCACCGGGTCGTCGGACAGTTCGCGCACCGCCTGGCTGTGGGAGGTGATGCAGTAGACGCAGTGATTGTGGGACGACACGACCACGGCGATCATCTCGCGTTCCAGGCGTGACAGCAGCGCATCCTCGCCGAGCATCAGCTCATTGTACTTGGTGATGAAGGTTCGCAGCTTTTCCGGCCGCAGAGAAAAGGCGCGGATGACGTTGGGCACCAGACCCAGCTTCTCCTCGCAGATGCGCATGTATTTCTGCAGATCTTCGTCGATCCCGTCGGGGTCGGGGACCGGCAGTTTCGAGATGTACTGCAGCTGGTCGGGAGTTTCGCACTTCTTGGCCATGGGTCTCTCCGTTGGCGTTTCTCGTCTTGCCGCGAGTATAGGCAGCCAGGAGGATGCCTCCAACGCCGCGATGCGCGGATTTGATCCGCGTATCTTGCAAGCCGTCCTATTGTTCAAGGGAGACCCGGATCAAGCCCGGGCATGACTGGAAACGGGTCTATTCCGCCTCCTTGCCGGGGTTGGCATGGGGTGCCTGGGATCCGAAGGCGCCGATCTGAGCGCGGTGGCGCAGCAGATGGTCGGCGATGACGCAGGCCACCATCGCCTCTCCCACGGGTACGGCGCGGATGCCGACGCAGGGGTCGTGGCGGCCCTTGGTCGAGATCTCTGTGTCATCGCCCTCGCGGCTGACCGTGTCGCGCGGTGTCAGGATCGAGCTGGTCGGCTTGACCGCGAAGCGCACCACCAGGTCCTGTCCGGTGGTGATACCGCCGAGTACGCCGCCGGCGTGGTTGGAATCGAATGTGACGTTGTCGCCGTCCATGCGCATCTCGTCGGCGTTTTCTTCGCCGGCGAGCGCTGCGGCGCCCATACCGGCACCGATCTCCACGCCCTTGACGGCATTGATGGTCAGCATGGCGGCGGCGAGATCGGAATCGATCTTGCCGTAGATCGGCTCACCCAGTCCCACAGGTACGCCTTCGGCGACCACCTCGATCACCGCGCCGACGGAGGAGCCCGCCTTGCGGACCTCGTCGAGATAGGCTTGCCAGTCTCCGGCCGCGGCCGGATCGGGGCACCAGAAGGGGTTGTCCTCCACCGCCGACCAGTCCCAGTTGGCCCGGTCGATGGACCTGGTGCCAACCTGCACCAGCGCGCCGCGCACCTTGATGCCGTCGGGCACGAGCGCTTCCACGACCTTGCGCGCCAGCGCACCCGCCGCCACGCGGCTCGCGGTCTCGCGGGCCGAGGAACGACCGCCGCCGCGATAGTCGCGAATACCGTACTTGGCGTCGTAGGTGTAATCGGCATGGCCGGGACGGTACTTGGTCGCGATTTCGGAGTAATCCTTCGAGCGCGCATCTACATTCTCGATCATCATCGAGACCGGCGCGCCGGTGGTGACACCCTCGAAGGTGCCTGACAGGATCTTCACTTGATCGGGTTCCTGGCGCTGGGTCGTGAAGCGCGATTGGCCTGGCCGGCGCCGGTCGAGCCAGTGCTGGACGTTGGCCTCGGCGAAGGACACGCGCGGCGGGACGCCGTCGACGACAACGCCGATGGCGGGCCCGTGGCTTTCGCCCCAGGTGGTGAACCGGAAGATCTGGCCGAAGCTGTTGCCGGCCATATCGGAGCTCCTTCGTCGGTTAAACGTCGTCGGGCTTCAGGCCCGAGAGCAGGTCGGCAACCTCTGCCGCCGCATCGACGGCGACCATCCCGACCACATTGTATCCGCTGTCGACATGGTGGATTTCGCCGGTGACGCCGGCGCCCAGATCGCTCAGCAGGTAGAGGCCCGCACCACCGACCTCGTCGATCGTGACATTGCGCTTTAGCGGTGCGTTCAACTCGTTCCACTTCAGAATATAGCGGAAATCGCCGATACCGCTGGCAGCCAGAGTCTTGATGGGGCCGGCCGAGATGGCATTGACCCGAATCTCCCTGCCGCCGAGGTCGACGGCTAGGTAGCGCACGCTGGCTTCCAGCGCCGCCTTGGCGACCCCCATGACATTGTAGTGGGGCATTACGGCCTCTGCGCCGTAATAGGTGAGCGTGAGCAGGCTGCCACCATTCGGCATGATTGCCGCGGCGCGCTTGCAGACATCGGTGAACGAGAAGCAGGAGATGTCGAGCGAGCGCAGGAAGTTCGCGCGGCTGGTGTCGACATACTGACCCTTCAGTTCCTCTTTGTCGGAATAAGCGATGGCGTGGACGACGAAGTCGAGGCTGCCCCAGCTGTCCTCGAGCTCCGCGAAGACTGCATCCATGCTGGCTTCGTCGGTGACATCGCAAGGCAGGACCAATGATCCGCCGACGGTTTCCGCCAAAGGCCGGACGCGTTTCTCCAGCGCCTCACCCTGGTAGGTGAACGCGAGCTCTGCACCATGCTCGGCCGCCATCTTCGCGATGCCCCAGGCGATGGAGCGATCGTTCGCGACCCCCATGATGAGGCCGCGCTTGCCGGCCATCAGTTGCGTTCCAGCGCTCATGAAATCCCCGTTGATCGGACCATTGCCCCGTGATGGCGGCATCCTACACCAACCGGATAGTGCGGCAAGGCCATGGCAGCATCCCTGATCGGGTGAGATTTATCTTTTAATATGATAGGGTTAGGCAATCGGAGTGAGGTTGCTCATGGACCGCGAACGACTCAGTGTGCTGCAGGACGAGTTGCAGTTCGTGCGAACGGTGGTGCGCCGTTTCGCTCAGGACCGCGTGCTGGTGGCTGCCGCGTCGCTCAGCTACACCTCCCTGCTGGCCATTGTGCCCCTGTTCGCCATCGCCTTTTCGGTGATGGTGAAGGATATCATCGCGGCGGCGAAAACCCCCGAGGCACCCCGGGTCGTCAGCGAGCGGTCTTGACCGACCTAAGTGACCATTACGGCACGGCCGATGCCGTCGCACGGGTACGCGAGCATCTGGAAGATTCACAGCTGGAACGCCTGGCGGCACTCGACCAGTTTCATGTCGGCGGTGCCGCCGCGACGCGTCGGCTGGCCGAGCGGTGCGGGTTTACCAAGGGTGCGGCGATCCTGGATGTGGGTTCGGGCCTTGGCGGCCCGGCCCGGCTGTTGGCGACGGAGTTCGGCGGTGATGTGACCGGTATCGATCTGACGCCGGAGTTTGGCGTGATTGCACAGGCTTTGTCGGCGCATGTGGGATGTCGCGACGTCACCCGGTTCTGCGCCGCTGACGCGCTCGATCTGCCGTTCGCCGACGGCACTTTCGATGTGGTCTGGACCGAGCACGTGGCCATGAACATCGGCGCGCGCGATGTGCTGTACCGGGAACTGGGGCGGGTCGTCAGGACCGGAGGACGCATGGCCCTTTACGATGTGGTGGCGGGTCCGGCGCGCGAACCGCTGACCTATCCTGTGCCCTGGGCGCGCGAAGCAGGCCAGAGTCACCTGGTCGATGCCGATGCCCTGCGTTGGATCGTTGCGGCGGCGGGCTGGGACGAAATCTCCGTTACGGACGAGAGCGCTGCGGCGCTGGAGTGGCTGGAGACGGCCCGCCCGCCGGGCGGCGGCGGGCCGAGCCTGCGCGATGTGATGGGCCCCGATTTCCCCGAGATGATCGCCAACCTGCGGGCGAATTTTGCCGCCGGCAGGCTGGGCGCGGTTCAAGCCGTGTTCGAGAAGCCGTCTTGACCCGCCCTGTCGCGCCAGATCGCCGCAGGGGAACGATGTCGGCCGGTGGTGGGTTCCCCTATGATATCCGGCGCAGACTTTGACGAATGTCACAGGTACATTTCAGGCATGTCCGATCGCGATCCGATTTCCCAGTTTGGTGCATGGTTTCAGGAGGCCGTGGCCGCCGAGCCTGCATTGCCCGAGGCCATGACCTTGGCAACAGTGTCGGCTGATGGCCGGCCGTCTACCCGCCTGGTCCTGCTCAAGGAGTTCAATAATCGCGGGTTCGTTTTCTACACGAACTTCAACAGCCAGAAGGGTCAGGAGCTCGAAACTAATCCGAACGCGTCGCTGTGCTTCCACTGGAAATCTCTGCGTCGGCAGGTTCGCATCGATGGCCCCGCAGCGCCCGTGAGCGATGCCGAGGCGGATGTCTATTTCGCGACTCGTCCGCGCGGCAGCCAGATCGGCGCCTGGGCGTCGGAGCAAACGCAGCCGGTGGAGTCCCGGGACATCCTGGAGGCTCGCGTGCGTGACCTGGATGCCAGATACGCAGATGGGGATGTGCCGCGCCCGCCGCACTGGTCGGGGTTTCGCGTCGTGCCCGCGCGGATCGAATTCTGGTCCGATCGTCCCGACCGCCTGCACGACCGCCAGGTGTTCGAACGTGACGGCGATGCCTGGCGCGAGCTACGGTTGCAGCCATGAGCAAAGAGCGCCGCAGCCTGATCCTGACTGGTGCGAGCCGGGGTATTGGCCACGCCGCCGTGAAACGCTTCTCCGAGGAGGGGTGGCAGATCATCACCTGTTCGCGCGATCCGGTCCCGGCCCATTGCGAGCGCGATCCCAACTGGACCTCTCACATCCCGACCGATCTCGGCGATCCGGCGGATGTGGAGCGATTCATCGGCGAGGCCCTGGAGTTGCTCGGTGACACACCCCTGAACGCGCTGGTGAACAATGCGGCCGTGTCGCCCAAGACAGACTTCCAGGAACGGCTTGGCTGTCTCAATGGTCCGCTGGATGACTGGCGCGAGGTGTTCCAGCTTAATTTCTTCACGCCGTTGGTCCTGGCGCGCGGTTTCGCGCCCGCACTCGCCCAGGCCGGGAAGGGCGAGGATGATGGTGGCGGGCAGTCCGGCGGTGGCGCGGCCGTGGTCAATATCACGTCGATCGCCGGCCATTCGATTCACCCGTTCGCGGGGTCGGCTTACTCCACATCCAAGGCGGCCCTGTCCGCTTTGACGCGGGAAATGGCCGTCGAGTTCGCCGAACTCGGCGTGCGGGTGAATGCCGTCGCGCCGGGCGAAATCGAGACCGAGATGGTCGGCGAGGAGTACGAGCCCCTGGTGAACCGGATTCCGATGCATCGGATGGGCACCGCCGACGAGGTGGCGGCGACGGTGTTCCAGCTATGCAATCCCGATTTCGGCTATGTGACGGGAACAGAGATCTTCGTCACAGGCGGCCAGCACTTGTACTAGTATATGCGTTCCGGACGCCGCGAAGACAGGCGCCGTACAATGTGAGGAGGAGCACCATGACCATACCCGTTCACCGTCCCAAGAGGGACGACGTGCTCAACTGCGTCGCCCGATATGACGATCTGTCGTCCACCGACAAGGGCCTTCCCGATCAGGAGGTCGAGGGCTATTACCGGACATTCCGCAACGTCATCGGCTTCCAACAGCCCGAGGGATCCGAGACCTATTCGCCGATCGGCGACGACGCAAAGCCCCATATTTCCCACCTCAAGCCCGGTTTCGGGATGGGTTACGTGTCGGCCGTGCCCGGGCAGGGCGTGATGATGCACACCCATGACACGAACGAGACCTTCGTTGTGGTGGAAGGCAAGTGGATGTTCGAGTGGGAGGGCGAGGATGGCGATGACCATGTCATCCTCGAGGAAAAGGATGTCGTGTCCTTCCCGCCCGGCATGCAGCGCCGTTTCGAGTGCAAGGCCGCCCGGCCCGGACAGGAAAAGGGCACGATTCTCGGAGTGATCGGGGGCGATACGCCGGGGGCGGAATTCTCCCCGGAATCTGTCCAACGGCTGAAGGCCGAGGGTGCCTGGCCGGAGGCGGCCGAATAACCGGGCGTCTGCCTAGCCGACCGTCTCAAGCCATTTGAGCCTGTCCTCGACCTGGGCCAGTTCCAGGTCGAGCCAGGCATCGAACTTGCCGGGTTCGGACCCGTAGCGCTGCTTCAGGTCGAGAAGGCGGGCGCGTTCGGTCTCGCTGATCTCGCGCATGCGGTCGACCTGATTGCCCGCATCGGCCGGTTCCAACAGGTGCATGAACCGAAGCTTGAGGGCGAAGACGAGCTGGGAATTTCCGTCGACCGGGGTGCGCACGTTCGAGACCATGAGCTCGCGCAGCTCGGCGCGGCCGGTGTCGGTGAGTTCCAGCATTTCGTCGGCCGGGTCGTCGGCCTGGCTGATCGGCCGGACTAGGCCCTCGGCCCGCAGCATCTCGATCGACAGGCCCATCAGGTCGAGTGACGGTCCGACGATGCGGCTGGCGAAGGCGCGGACTTCGCGGGCGAGCTCCGCATAGGTGTGGGATTCGATGGCCAGCGTGCCGAGCATGCAAAGCCGCAGTGCCTCGGTCGGGATCAGGGTCTTGTCGCGATACATCCCGAGCGCTTCCCTCATGCCGCCGAGCGCAGGTTCAGGCGCATCCAGACATCCTCGAACGCCGCCACAAGAGCATCCATCATGTCGTCGTCGTGCAGCGGGGTCGGCGCAATCCGCAGCCGCTCGGTGCCCCGGGGCACCGTGGGGTAATTGAATGGCTGAACGTAGATGCCGTGGCGGTCGAGCAACTCGTCGCTGGCGACCTTGCACAACGCGGCGTCGCCCACGAAGACCGGCACGATATGGCTGACCGAGGGCATGACCTCCATGCCGGCCTCGCTCAGGCGCCGCTTCAGGGTCGCGGCGCGTTCCTGGTGGCGTTCGCGGATCGCATTGTCGGCCTTCAGGATCTGGATCGCGGCGCGGGCACCGGCCGCCACATGGGGCGGCAGGGATGTGGAGAAGATGAACCCGGCGCCGTTCGAGCGGACGAAGTCGATCAGGCTGGTGGAGGCGGCGATATACCCGCCGACATTGCCAAAGGCCTTGCCCAGCGTCCCCTGGACGATATCGATCCGGTGCATCAGGCCGTCGCGTTCCGCCACACCCGCACCCCGCTCGCCGTACATGCCCACGGCGTGAACCTCGTCGAGATAGGTCAGCGCGTTGTGACGCTCGGCGACCTCGACGATCTCGGCGATGGGCGCGATGTCGCCATCCATCGAGTAGACGGATTCGAATGCGACCAGCTTGGCCCGGTCCGGTGACACGGATGACAGGATTTCATCCAGATGCTCCGGATCGTTGTGCCGGAAGATCGCCTTTTCGGAGCGGCCGTGGCGGATGCCCTCGATCATCGAGTTGTGGTTCAGCGCATCGGACACCACGAGGCATTCCGGCAGCATCGAGGCCAGCGTCGAAAGCGCGGTCCAGTTGGCGACATAGCCGGAAGTGAACAGGAGTGCGGCTTCCTTGCGATGCAGGTCTGCCAGCTCTTCCTCGAGCAGGACGTGATAGTGGTTGGTGCCCGAGATATTGCGCGTGCCACCGGCACCGGCGCCGCACTTCTCCAGCGCCTCGTGCATTGCGGCAAGCACGTCGGGATGCTGGCCCATGCCCAGATAGTCGTTGGCGCACCAGACCGTGATGTCCTGGGTCTTGCCATCGACATAGCGCACCGCGCTGGGGAAATTGCCCGAGCTGCGCTCCAGGTCAGCGAATTCCCGATAGCGCCCCTCGGCCCGCAGGCCATTCAGACTGTCTTCGAAATACTTCTCGTAATCCATCTGCCGGAATCCATTTGCCGGTCACGACGGGGGGGCAAGCCACCGACGCCTGTTCCAAGCCTAAATATAGCAGGTAGGACAAAGATTTCCACGCGGCGGCTCGCCGCAGTCCCTGACGTTCGTCCGGCAATCAGGCCGGCATGCCCGGCGGCGGATCGCAGGGTACGGTGTCCATCTTGGCCGGGATTGAGATCTCGATCAGGTTGAACATGTCCGATGTGCTGGTCTCGTTATGGGCGACACCGCCGGGGATATAGATGGAATCGCCCGCCTCGAGGCGCACGGTGCCGTCCGCGAAGGCGAGATCGAGATATCCGTCGAGCATGTAGACGAACTGCCCCTCGCAGAGGTGACGATGCCAGCCGGTCGGCTCCACCAGGCCCTGCTTGGCCCGGGTTACCTGGATCCGAATTTTGCCTTCGCTGGCTTCCTGGGTGCCGAGATCGATGTAGTCGAAGAAACTGCGGCGCCCCTTGACGAAGTTCGGGTCGTCCGCGCGCGAGACCACGTAGTTCGTGGCCTCTTCGCTGTCATTGGCCATTACAACTGCTTCGCTCATGGCTTTTCCTCGTATCGTTCTTGTTTGCTGCCGTTTTCCGACATCTTAGTTCCCTGGCGCCGGCCCGGCAATCGGTTCGGTCAGACCAGTCCCTCGGACTGCACGTGCGCCCAGGTTTCCTCAAGCGCCAGCGAGATACGCTCCATGCACATGCCGATCTCGTTCTCGTTGATGATCAGCGGCGGGCACAGGGCGATACCGTCTCCCGGCAACGCCCGGGTGATCAGCCCATGTTCCTGGGTGCGCGCCATCATGCCCGGCGCGACCTTCGCGGCCGGGTCGAAGGAACCCTTGTTCTCCTTGTCCGGAGACAGTTCGAGGGCCGCGAACAGGCCGACGCCGCGCACCTCGCCAACAAGCGGATGGTCGGCAAACTGCTGCATCTGCTCCTGGAAGGTGCCCATCACGGAACGCACATGGCCTAGGACGTCGCGCTCCTCGTAGATCTTCAGGGTTTCCAGGGCGACCGCCGCCGACACCGGATGGCCGGAATAGGTATAGCCCGTGTTCCACATGCCGAACTTGTCGCTGCCCTCGCGCAGCACCTGGTAGACCTCATCCGTCATCAGCACCGCGCCGATGGGCAGATAGGCCGATGACAGGGCCTTGGCGATGGAAATCAGGTCGGGTTTGATGTTGTAGGTCTCGCAGGCAAACATGTTGCCGGTGCGCATGAAGCCGGTGATCACCTCGTCGGCGATCATCAATACATCGTGCTTCTTGAGCACGGCCTGGATCTTCTCGAAATAGCCCGCGGGCGGCGGGATCAATCCACCGGCACCCATCACCGGCTCGGCGATGAAGGCCGCGACCGTATCGGGGCCTTCGCTTTCGATCAGGTCGTCGAGCTCTTGGGCCAGCCGGCCCGAGAACTCCTCTTCGCTTTCACCGTCCTGGCCCTCGCGCCAGTAGTGTGGCGTGGTGACGTGCAGAAAGCGGTCGAGGGGAACGTCAAAACCTTTCTGGGCGTACTCGACGCCGGTCAGGCTGGCCGCGGCGAGCGTGATGCCGTGATAGGCCTTGTGGCGGCCGATGATCTTCTTCTTCTCCGGCTTGCCGCGGGCATTGTTGTAGTACCAGACGATTTTTACCTGGGTGTCGTTCGCCTCGGAGCCGGAGTTGGTGAAGAACACCTTGCCCATGTCGACCGGGGCGACGGAAATCAGTTTCTCGGCCAGATCGATCGCGACCTCGTTGGAGCGGTGGGTGAAGCCCTGGATGTAGGGCAGCCGCAGCATCTGTTCGTAGGCAACCTTCGCCAGACGCTCTTCGCCGAAGCCGAGCGATGTGCACCAGAGCCCGGCCATGCCCTCGATATATTCCTTGCCCTGATCGTCATAAACGAAGACCCCCTTGCCTTCATTGACGATGAAGGGGCCGTTTTCCTCGTGGACCTTTGGGTTGGTGAACGGGTGCAGGTAGTACGCGATATCGCGTGCGGCCGGGGAATTGGGGGCGAACTGGGTGCGGTCTGACGGAGCCATGGCGCTTGCCTTGTTTGATGTTTGAATCTGGTTCTGAGGCGTTACACCACGAACGTTAGGCGTCCGTGGCGTCCGCGGCAAGACGGCGTCGAAAAATCGCTGAAATCAGACGTTTTCCAGCCGCTCGAACTCGTCCTTGCCCGCGTTGGGGCCGGCCTGTACCTCGATCAGGGTGAGCGCCCGGTTTTCCGCCGTGGCGAGCGCATGCACGGCGCCGGCGGGTACCGAGATCGATTCCCCCGGTTCCAGCGTATGCGTCGTATCTTCCAGCGTCACCTCGGCGGTGCCGTCGACCACCGTCCAGTGCTGGTCCGCATGGCGGTGCCGGCGCAGGGATACACGGCCGCCCGGATGCAGGGAGATGCGTTTGACATGGAAGCCCGGCCCTTTGTTGAGGGTCTTGTGCCAGCCCCAGGGCCGGTAGACCTCGGGGAAGGTCACCGCTTCGCTTCGGCCGGATTGTCCGAGCTGCTCGACGATGTCGCGCACCTGCTGCACCTCGTCCTTTGGTGCGACCAGCACGGCATCGGTCGACGCGACAACGACGAAATCCTCCAGCCCGATCGCCGCGACCAGGGTACCGTCGCTGCGCAGGTAGCAATCCCGCGAGCCGACCTGCACCACATTACCGACCACGACATTGCCGGCATTTTCCTTGGCGCCGATCTCCCACAGTGCGCGCCAGGAGCCCACATCGGACCAGCCCATATCGACGGGCACGACGGCGGCACGGTCGGTCTTCTCCATCACCGCATAATCGATCGAGGTGGCCGGCGCAGTGCCGAATGCGCCCGCGTCCATGCGGAAGAAATCCAGATCGGCCGACCCGCCGGCGAGCGCAGCCCGGCAGGCGGTGCTGGTGTCTGGTGTCAGGCGGTCGATTTCCGAGACCAGGGTATCGGCCCGGAAGACGAACATGCCGCTGTTCCAGAAATGGTTGCCGCCCGCGACGAAGCCCTGGGCGGTCGCCAGGTCGGGTTTCTCCACGAAGTCGTCAACCCGGCGCGTGCCGTCCGCGCCTTCGATGGTCTCACCCGCGGCGATATAACCGAACCCGGTTTCGGGCGCTCGCGGCGTGATGCCGAAGGTGACCAGCATGCCTGACTGGGCCGCTTCGGCGGCGATATAGGCGGCCTCGCGAAACGCCTGCACATCTTGCACGACGTGATCGGACGGCAGCACCAGCATCGTGGCATCGGGGTCGCGCTCGAGCAGCCACAGCGCGGCGGCGGTCAGTGCTGGGGCGGTGTTGCGGCCGACCGGCTCGAGCAGGATGCCCTGGGGCGTTTGTTCCCGGCGCCGCAGCTGCTCGGCGACCATGAAACGGTGTTCCTCGTTGCAGACCACCAGGACGGGTGCGAAGCGCTTCGGCGCGCCGACACGCAGCGCGGTTTCCTGCAGCATCGTGTTGTCGCCGGCGAGCGGCAGGAACTGCTTGGGATAGTCGCGGCGGCTCATCGGCCACAGGCGTGTGCCCGAGCCGCCTGACAGTATAACGGGCGTGATAGGACCGTTCGGCAATGGAGGTCTCCCTTTGAGGTTTCTTGCTAGTCGGTTTTTGGGCGGAGGCCAACGCTGGTGTGCGGCCGGCGACAGAAAAATCCATGTAGGCTAGATTACCCAGCATGAAATTCAGTGTTCTGCAGATGAATACGCGCAGCGAGAAATCCGCCAACCTGGAACAGGCGGATATGCTAGCTGCGCATGCCGTGGAGACGGACCGGCCAGATATCGTCGTCTTGCCCGAAGTGTTTGCCTTCATGGGTGGGTCGGTGGCGGACAAGTGGGCTGCGGCCGAGGAACTCCCCGAAATCGGTGAAAGCGGTGGCGAGGCCTACGAGACGCTGCGCGGTATTGCGCGTAGCCATGGCGTTTTCGTGCATGGCGGCAGCTTCGTTGAACGCGACGGGGACAATCATTTCAATACCACGATCGCATTCGATCGTTCGGGCGGCGAGTTGGCGCGCTATCGCAAGATCCATCTGTTCGACGTCTCGACCCCCGACGGGCGCGAGTATCGGGAATCCGACACATTCGGTGCGGGCCGTGAGATCGTGACCTACGATGCCGGCAATGTGCGGGTCGGTTGCAGCATCTGTTACGACCTTCGGTTCGCGGAACTCTACCGGGCGCTTGCGGAGGCCGGCGCCAATGTCATCATGGTGCCGGCGGCGTTCACACTGCAGACCGGCAAGGATCACTGGGAAGTCCTGCTCCGGGCCCGAGCGATCGAAACCCAGACCTATGTGGTGGCGGCGGCGCAAACCGGCACCCATCAGGAAGGCAATGACGAACGTGCCAGCTGGGGGCATTCCATGATCGTTGATCCGTGGGGTCATATACTGGCCCAGGCAAGGGAAGGGGCGGGCCATGCCACGGCCCATGTTGAAATCGACTATCTCGATCAGGTGCGCACACGCATTCCGGTCGCCCGTCACCGTGTGCTGTGACGGGAACAGGGGGATATCAGAATGAAAATCAGGGACGAGATCACCCGTGACCACGCACTTTTGACCGAGTGGCGACGCGACTTCCATGCCCATCCCGAGCTGGCATTTGAGGAGGAGCGCACATCGGCGCTTGTCGCCGAACGGCTCGAAAGTTTTGGCGTCGAAGTGCATCGCGGTCTCGCAAAGACCGGCGTGGTCGGTCAGCTCACATGCGGCACCGGAAACCGGGCCATCGCGCTGCGGGCCGATATGGACGCGCTGCCGATGCAGGAGGGCAACGATTTCGAACATGCCTCGCAAACCCCCGGCAAGATGCATGGGTGCGGGCATGACGGGCACACCACCATGCTGCTGGGGGCCGCGAAGTACTTGGCGGAGACCAAACAGTTCGATGGCACCGTCTACTTCGTCTTCCAGCCCGCCGAGGAAGCCGAGGGCGGTGCCGAGGTGATGGTCAAGGAGGGCCTCTTCGAGAAATTTCCAGTCGAGGCGATCTACGGCATGCACAACTGGCCCGGCATGCCGGTGGGTGAGTTTGCCGTTGCGTCGGGGCCGATGATGGCTGCCTTCGACATCTTCGATCTGACGGTTCGCGGCCGCGGCAGCCACGGGGCCATGCCCCATCAGGGCGTCGACAGCATCGTGATGGCCTCCGAGTTGGTCGGCGCGCTGCAGTCCATCACCAGCCGCAACACGGACCCGATCGACGCTCTGGTCGTGTCAGTCACCCAGATTCACGGCGGTGATGCCTACAACGTGATCCCGGATGATGTGGTGCTGCGCGGGACAGTGCGATCGTTCCGCGAGGAAGTCCGCGATACGGTTGAGCCGGCCATGCGCCGGATCGCGGACGGTATTTGTGCCGCGTATGGCGGCGAAGCCGAGCTGCACTATGAGAAGCGCTACCCGGCGACCGTCAACAGCGAGGAAGAAACCGAGCTCGCGGCCGAAGTAGCGACCGCTATCGTCGGCGGGGAAAACATCGAACGGCGGCCGGTACCCAGCATGGGATCCGAGGATTTCGCCTACATGTTGCGCGAGAAACCGGGCAGCTATGTCTGGGTAGGAAACGGCGAGGGTGCGGGCGGCTGCATGCTCCACAACCCGGGCTATGACTTTAACGACGAGATCATTCCGATCGGCGTTTCGTACTGGTCGGAACTGGTAGAACAGACGCTGCCGACCGATCGAAGCAAATAAACGGTACAGCGAACTTAATTTCCGTTAACCATATGGCAAGGCTTCGCGGGCACCTTATTCGCCGAAGCCATGCGCCTGATTCTACACGCCATAATTCTCGCGGCCTATTGCGTGCTCGCATCTGCCGTCGCCCTCGTGGCACCGGCATTTGTGCAGGCACTGACGCCCGAGATCGCGCCGCTTGCGGTCGCGATCGTGTTTCTCGGCTGCGCGGTCGTGCATCTGTTTTTTGCGCAGGCCAACCGCAACCGGCGGCTGACGGAGGAACTCATCACGGTTCGCCGCCAGGCCCAGGAGATCGCGGAAGACCTTCTGAGCACCCAGACGGAGACCCTGCAGTTGCGCCAGGCCATCGAGCAGACCGGCAAGGCCGGCGAACAGCGGGTCTCCCAGGTTGTCTACGAGGTCAAGGTTCTGCAGGGGCTGATCGAGGCGTTTTCGCGCAAGCAGGCCGAGAACATCGCGGCCGGTTAAGCCCAGTTTTCCGAGCGGCCGAAACTGGTGGCCGTCGAAGGCGACAAGGCGGTCAGCGCGCCGTCGGCGGATGATTTTGGCGAGGTCGACGACCCCGAGATCGTCAGCATCGTGCGCGAAGCCTTGCGGCTCGACCGGGTCGATGTCTACCTCCAGCCAATCGTCAGCCTGCCGCAGCGCAAGAACCGTTACTAAGAGTGCTACACGCGCATTCGCAGCGACGACGGAACCGTGATCGGGCCGGGACAGTATATCGGGGTTGCCGAGCGTGAAGGCATGGTCAGCGCCATCGACAACATGCTTCTGTTCCGCTACGTCCAGCTGATCCGCCGGACCCAGCGCCGCAGCTGCGATACGGCCTTCTTCTGCAATATTTCCCGTGAGAGCCTGGCGGACACGTCGTTCATTGGGTATTTCGTCGACTTCGTTTCCGAGAACCCGGACCTGGCACCGAAGCTGTTCTTCGAATTCGGCCAGGCCGATATCGAAACCGCGCCGCCGGCCACCATCGGCAATTTGGCGCGGTTGGCCGATCTCGGGTTCCGCTTCTCTCTCGATCAGGTCACCAATCTGAACCTCGACATTCAGGGACTGTCGGCAAAGAACTTCCGGTTCGTTAAGGTCGATGCGGATTTCCTGCTGAGTCCGCAGCAAGGCGGGAGCGGCGACATTGCCCGACAGGACATCAAGTCGATGCTCGATCGCGACGGTCTCGACCTGATCGTCGAGAAGGTCGAGAACGAGAAGCAGGTGGTCGAGCTACTCGATTACCAGATCGACGGCGGACAGGGCTACCTGTTCGGTGAGCTGCGGCTCAGCCGCAACGACTAAATCTTCCATTCCAAGCGTCTTTCATCGCGTGCCCGGGCGTGGCATACGCGTGTCACATCGCGTTGGCATGACCGGTCACTCTATGGACACTGAAATTCTTTCCGGCTTCGAGCCTCTTTCGGGCCGTTACGACCATCTCATCGTTGATTTGTGGGGAACGCTGCACAATGGCATCGAGCCGTTGCCCGGCGCGATAGACTGCCTGACGCGTTTCCGCGCTGCGGGTGCGAACATCGTCCTGCTCTCCAACGCGCCGTTTCGGGTTTCGGGTGTGCACAAGGTGCTGGGCGAGATCGGCATTCCCGAGGAACTCTCCTCCGAGATTTTCTGTTCCGGCGAGGTCGCGTGGCGCGCCATTCGCGATCGCACCGACCCGTGGCATGCCAAGCTGGGCCGCTCGGCCGGCTTCATCGGACCCGACCGCCATCGCCCGATGCTCGACAATCCCGGGATCAACGGTGAGGCAGAACTGGAAGAGGCGGACTTCGTCATCTGCACCGGCCCGCGCGAGCCGGGCCATACGCTCGACGATTACATCCCCGACCTGGAGCGTGCGGCGGCCCGCAGCCTGCCCATGGTCTGTACCAATCCCGATCGCGAGGTGTTGCGCGGTGCGACCCGGGAGATTTGCGCCGGTGCCGTGGCGGAAGCCTATGAGCAGCGTTATGGCGGCGATGTGGCCTGGCACGGCAAGCCCTACCGGCCGATCTATGACGAAGTGTTGAAGCACCTGGGTGACCCGGACAGGGCCAGGGTCCTAATGATCGGCGACGGACTGGGAACGGACATTGCCGGCGCGTCTGTCGCCGGTATCGATGCCGCGTTTGTCGCCAGCGGAATCGCGGGCGAGCACCTGGGAGTCGAGGTCGGCGGAACCCTCGCAGCCGGGCCCCTGGCCGATTTGCTGGACGAGGTCGGTCAGGCTCCGCGATATGCAATGTCAGGATTGATCTGGTAACGCGCCCCGGGCGTACCCGTATCGGATACACAAATGTCCAAGTTTCAAGGACGGCATCGAGACCAAGGGGGTCGCGGCGATGCTGACGGGATGGTCATTTGACCGGGAAACAGCCGATCTGCGGGGGTTTGACGAGCCGATCGGGTTTCTTCGGCTGAACGAAGCCATACACAGCCCGGTGACGGGGGGTCGATAGACCGATCCCGGCCCAAGCACTATACTTTCCGGCCATCCAACGAGAGTGTAACGAGCCGGAAAAATGGCCGAGTTTTCAAACAACACTATCGACGACTGGGCGGCGCGGGCGCAGAGCGAACTGCGCGACCGCGACCCTGGTGATCTGGTGCGCGAAACGCCGGAAGGCATCTCGATCAAACCCGTCTATACCACGGCCGATCTCGAGGAGATTGCCTGGCTCGACAACATGCCGGGATTCGCACCCTTCGTCGGCGGCCCGCGGGCCACCATGTATGCCGGCCGACCGTGGACGGTGCGCCAGTATGCCGGGTTCTCGACGGCGGAAGATTCGAACGCGTTTTACCGCAAGGCGCTGGGGGGCGGACAACGGGGTCTGTCCGTGGCCTTCGACCTGGCGACCCATCGCGGCTACGACAGCGACCATCCGCGGGTGGTGGGCGATGTCGGCAAGGCCGGGGTCGCGATCGACAGTGTCGAAGATATGAAGATCCTGTTCGACGGCATTCCGCTCGACGAGATGAGCGTGTCGATGACCATGAACGGGGCCGTGCTGCCGGTGATGGCCAACTACATCGTGGCGGCCGAAGAACAGGGTGTGGCGAGCGAGAAGCTCTCCGGGACCATCCAGAACGACATCCTCAAGGAGTTTATGGTCCGCAACACCTACATCTATCCGCCCGAGCCATCGATGCGGATCGTGGCCGACATTATCGGCTACACGGCCGAGCATATGCCGCGTTTCAACTCGATCTCGATTTCCGGCTATCACATGCAAGAAGCCGGGGCGACGGCGGTGCAGGAGTTGGCATTCACCCTGGCCGACGGGATCGAGTATGTCCGCGCGGCCCGGTCGACCGGTCTCGATGTCGACAAGTTTGCACCGCGGCTGTCGTTCTTCTTCGGCATCGGTATGAATTTTTTCATGGAGATTGCCAAGCTGCGTGCGGCCCGCTTCCTGTGGGCCCACGCGATGCGCGATCTGTTCGACGCCCAAGATGACCGTTCCCTGATGCTACGGACCCACTGTCAGACATCGGGTGTGTCCCTGACCGAACAGGACCCGCACAACAATATTGTGCGCACGACCATCGAGGCACTGGCGGCCACGCTTGGCGGCACCCAGTCGCTGCACACCAACTCCTTCGACGAGGCGGTCGCACTGCCCACACCGGCGTCGGCGCGCGTCGCGCGCAACACCCAGCTGATCCTGCAGCACGAAGCCGGCATCACCAATGTCGTCGACCCGCTGGCCGGGTCCTACTATGTGGAAAGCCTGACCCGGAGCCTTGTGGTCGGGGCGCGCAAGCTCATCGACGAGGTCGAGGAGCTGGGTGGTATGACCCGCGCCGTCGAATCCGGCATGCCGAAGCTGCGGATCGAGGAAGCCGCGGCCCGGCGCCAGGCACGGGTCGACCGCGGCGAGGACGTGATCGTCGGTGTGAACCGGTACGCCCCGGACGAGGATGCGGATATCGACGTGCTCGATATCGATAACACCAAGGTGCGCCAGGGGCAGGTGGCGCGCCTTGAAAAGGTGCGCGCTGCGCGTGACGGGGCACGCTGCAAGGACGCACTCGATGCGATCACCCGAATCGCGCAATCTGGCGATGGCAACCTGCTGGCCGCCTGTGTCGAGGCGTCCCGGGCACGTGCCACGGTCGGGGAAATATCCGACGCGATGGAAGAGGTATATGGCCGCCACCGGGCGACGGTGAAGTCGATTTCGGGTGTCTACGCAGCCGCCTACGAGGACGATGACGTGTTTCAGGATGTTCTCGACGACGTTGAGCGTTTCGCAGAGGAAGAGGGACGGCGCCCGCGTATGCTGGTGGTCAAGCTGGGCCAGGACGGTCATGACCGGGGCGCAAAGGTGATCGCCACAGCGTTTGCCGACCTTGGCTTTGACGTCGATGTGGGGCCGCTTTTCGCGACGCCCGAGGAGGCTGCGCAGCAGGCGGTGGAGAATGACGTTCACGTGGTCGGTGTCTCGACCCAGGCTGCCGGCCACAAGACGCTGGTGCCGCAACTGGTCGAGGCGCTCAAGGCAGTGCGCGCTGAGGATGTTGTGGTGATCTGCGGCGGTGTCATCCCGGCCAAGGATTATGAATTTCTGCAATCGAACGGTGTGTCGGCGATTTACGGGCCGGGCACGAATATTGCCAACGCGGCGGGCGAGGTTCTCGAGATGATCCGAAGACGCCGTCGCGCAGCGGCCTGATCCGATGACCGAGACCGGGGGGGGGATCAGCAGTCGGACGAGCAGGTGCTTGAGCTCGATGCGTCTTTAGCCATCGAGGCGCGCCGTCACAGATGCGGGCTCGTGTCCTGGTTGCTGTTCGCCGCCGCGGTGGCGTGGCTGGCCCTTTTTGCCGGCTTTATCTTGAATACGATCGGCTAGTCGATCATTCCGCAATTGCTGCCCCACGAGATCGGCGGGCTGGTGGCAGGATTGACCGCGCCGCCGGCAACGCTGTTTGCGTTGGCGGCCCTGACGAGCCGCGGTCGCCGGTTCAGCGACAGCCTTACCGACCTGCGCATTCAGATTTCGCGCCTCGAACGTCCGCATGTTCGCGCCGAAGCCGGGCTGGCGGAACTCGGTGCGCAACTCGAACAGCATGCAAGCGTGCTCGAGGCCGCTGTTGCCAATGCGCAGGCGCAAATACGGGAACTGGGTGGCGGGTTTGGCGGCGAGGTGACGGAACTGGAAAAGATTTCCGGTACGCTGCGCGCGCAGATCGTTGAATCGAACGGCGCCATCACGGCCCAGGCCAGAGAAGCCGACCCCGACGAACTCTTGAGTGCAAACCTGCTGACCGCTGATGTGGGCAAGACCTACCTGCTGCTGTCGCGCGCGGTCGAGCGTCACAAATAGACTTTCGGACAAGGGTAGGGAGGTTTGGGGCCTGACATATGTCAGACCACGCACGTTTCTGCCTGTGATTTGTAAGGCGGAACATATAAAAATTATCAAAGGTACTGTTATTGGTATTTAATAATGACAATAAGAAAGATTTTAGGTAATCTGAAGTGTAAATGTTACAATAAGGAGAGTATGGCCTTACAAATGGGAGGTTTGATCGACGAGGTTGACCGCGCGCTGCTGGAAGTCGTGCAGGCCGATGCACGATTGTCGTTCCGCGAGATCGGCCGGCGGATCGGAATGTCGACACCGGCTGTTGCCGAACGCATTCGCCGTCTGGAAGCCGGGGGTGTCATTCGCGGCTATTCCGCGATGGTCGATCGCGCGGCGCTGGGTCGGGCGATAGGCGCGTTCGTGCAGCTGACGGTCTCCGACAAGGATTTCCAGCGGGTCACCGGCCTGTGCCGTTCGCTCGACGCCGTCGTCGAATGTCATCACATCACCGGAGAGGACAGTTTCGTGATCCGTCTCGCTGTCACCTCGATCGCCGAGCTGGAGGACGTGATTTCCCGGTTTCGCAAGATCGGACCGGCTAGCAGTTCGGTTATCCTGTCCTCGCAGGTCGATGGCAAACCCGCGGCGGCGCGCTAGGTTATGGTCTCGGCTCGAACATCTTGTTTGCGTCCGGACGGAATCTCATGACCGGTGATCAAGGCAGCGATATGAAGCAACTGGCCGACGCAGTCTGTGCGTCGGACCGGCGGGCTTTGGCGCAGGCCATCACGCTGATCGAGTCGACCCGTGAAGACCATCGCGCGCAAGCCGAGGAACTGCTCGAGCATTTGCTGCCAAAGTCCGGCGGTTCGATCCGCATCGGGATTTCCGGCGTCCCCGTGGTCGGCAAGTCGACCTTTATCGAAAGTTTCGGGCAGGACTGGGTCAAGGCGGGGCACCGT
>MDTE01204258.1_pt1 | contig 21089 bp, 18 predicted proteins | sample 811231 | NCBI WGS metagenome assembly MDTE01 (sample SAMN05326651, study PRJNA326480) | marine metagenome | isolation source: seawater | place: Indian Ocean: Red Sea | collected 2010
ATCGAGGAATTTCTCTCAATCACAAAAACGTTGTAGGATTCGAGGGCCGGCCAACATGAACGCTATAATGGCCCCGTTGCCCTCCTCCCTGAATAATTTCGACCATAAGGGCGGCTATTTTGGCTCATTTTTTACCAGTGGACGTATCACCTAGGACATGAAGCATCTTAATACATACAGAAGTGGGCCTGAAAAAGATGGCCGATTTGGAGTTTTTGGAGGCCGTTTTGTCGCTGAGACTTTGATGCCTCTAATTTTGGAATTAGATGAGGCTTATCGGGCGGCCAAGGTTGACCCAAGCTTTCACTTGGAAATGGAGAGATATCTCAAGCACTACGTGGGGCGTCCCAGTCCCTTGTACTTCGCAGAGAGACTGACGCCGCATCTTGGTGGAGCAAAGATCTATTTCAAACGAGATGAGCTCAACCATACAGGCGCTCATAAGATCAACAATTGCATCGGTCAAATTCTTTTGGCTAAAAAAATGGGAAAAACCAGAATAATTGCAGAAACTGGGGCCGGGCAACACGGAGTAGCAACTGCAACTGTTTGCGCATTATTCGACTTGCCATGTGTCATATATATGGGTGAGGTTGATATTGAACGACAGCAACCAAATGTTTTTCGAATGAAAATGCTAGGGGCTGAGGTTCGCTCAGTGGCCTCAGGCTCTCGTACTTTGAAAGATGCCATGAATGAAGCTTTGCGCGATTGGGTAACAAACGTTGAAAATACATATTATCTTATTGGCACGGTGGCGGGTCCTCATCCATATCCGGAAATGGTCAGAGACTTCCAGGCTGTTATAGGAGAAGAGGTCAAAAGTCAGCTAAAAGATTTAGAAGGTTCAGAGCGATTGCCAGATACATTGGTCGCCGCGGTAGGCGGCGGGTCCAATGCCATGGGGTTATTTTACCCGTTTCTTGATGACACAAACGTCGGTTTAATCGGCGTTGAGGCTGGGGGGAAGGGCATTGCTAGTGGCAATCATGCGGCCTCTCTGGAAGGGGGGCGTCCAGGTGTTTTGCATGGCAATAGGACTTATTTATTGCAAAATGAGGATGGCCAAATTCTCGATGCCCATTCTATTTCTGCTGGCCTCGATTATCCGGGAATTGGCCCTGAACACGCGTGGCTACATAATAACGGTAGGGCGGAGTACGTTTCTATTACAGATGAAGAGGCTCTTAGAGCGTTCCAATTATGCTCTAGATTGGAGGGGATACTACCGGCGTTGGAGCCAGCTCATGCTCTTGCCCAGGTTGTAAAAATCGCCCCTAAATTGCCGGGCAGCCATATTATTGTGATGAATATGTGTGGACGTGGGGACAAAGACATCTATACCGTGGCGGAAGCATTGGGGGTTAGTATATGAGCGGCCTTCCGCTACAGGATGATCGTCTGATCAGCCGGTTTGATTTACTTCGCCGTGAGAATAGGGGTGGCTTGGTGACTTTTATAACAGCGGGTGACCCTGATTTCGCGCGTAGCTGCCGAATCATGAAAGGGTTGCCAGGTGCTGGTGCTGACTTCATTGAACTAGGAATGCCCTTTACTGATCCCATGGCTGATGGGCCGTCAATTCAGGCTTCGGCTCTCAGATCCTTGAAGGGCGGCCACACAATGGCCTTGACATTGTCAATGGTGGAAGAATTGCGCAAGGAGGATGTGGAGACACCGGTGATATTAATGGGATATTACAATCCAATATATTCATATGGAGTGGCGAGGTTTTTGAAGAATGCAAAGGCGGCCGGTGTTGATGGGCTAATCGTCGTTGACTTACCTCCTGAGGAGGATGCGGAGTTATGTTTGCCAGCTCTTGAGGCAGGCGTTCATTTTATCCGTTTGGCAACTCCTACTACTAATGCCAGTCGGCTACCAACTGTTCTGAAGAACACTACAGGATTTCTCTACTACGTTTCCATAACAGGAATAACGGGAGCTGGGACTGCCAGTACAGATAAGGTCAAGACAGCCTTGCAGTTTTTACGCCCCCATACCGACCTTCCTATAGCGGTAGGCTTTGGCATTAAGACGCCGGAGCAGGCGGCAGATGTTGCGAGGCACGCGGATGCGGCGGTTGTTGGGTCGGCCTTGGTCGAAAAAATTGCGGAAAGTGAGAGAGTGGGTGGAGATCCGGTAGGGGCAGCGCTTATGTTTGTTAAAGATCTCTCTAGTGGCATCCGGGCAGCTCGCAGAGGAGCTAAGCTATGAGTTGGTTAACTAATTTTGTTCGACCAAAAATCCGGGCTCTGGTCCGTCCAAAGCGTGTTCGTGAGTCCCTGTGGGAAAAGTGTCCAGAGTGCGATCAGATGATATTTCATCGAGAGTTGGATGAGCGGATGAAAGTTTGCCCCCATTGTGAACACCATATGTTTTTTAGTCCCGAAGAGCGGTTGTCCCATTTGTTTGACGACAGCGACTATGAGAGGTTGGTTTTACCTACAGCGATATCAGACCCACTTAAGTTCAAGGATCGAAAACGTTATACCGACCGACTTAAAGAGGCTCGCTCAGGGATTACAGATAAGGATGCCATTGTTGCTGCTTATGGTAAGGTTTGCGGTAATCCATGCGTGGTTTGTGTGTTGGATTTTGCTTTTATGGCTGGTTCGATGGGAGTTGCGGTCGGCAGTGGGTTTTTAAGTGCGGCACATGTGGCAGTGGATCGCAGGGCACCCTTCGTGGTTTTCACGGCTTCCGGAGGTGCTCGTATGCAGGAAGGAGCCCTGAGTTTGATGCAGATGCCGCGCACTATTGTAGGTCTGACTGCAGTTAAAGAGGCAAGTCTTCCCTATATTGTCGTGCTAACCAATCCTACTACTGGTGGGGTTACCGCGTCGTTCGCGATGCTGGGCGACATAACACTTGCGGAGCCAGGCGCTTTAGTTGGATTCGCAGGACCGCGTGTTATTGAGGATACTATTCGGGAAAAGTTGCCAGACGGATTCCAGAGATCTGAGTATTTGGAAGATCATGGAATGGTAGATAGAGTGATACCTAGGTCTCAGTTGAGAGAGGAGCTAGGGGTTTTAATAGATCTTTTCGTAAACAAAGAATTAAAGCTATCGCAGGGCTCGTTGACTTCCCGAACAGAACTTCGGGGAACGCAGGTAGGTAGCCAGTTGGTAGATGAAGAGAGCTCCATCGGCAACCAGGCTGGAGTTGGTTAGGGGGCTGCGTGCCATCTCATTCAATTCTGGAGGTTTTTGATGAAACGCTCCCAGTTTCTATAGACTTAAATTTGGCTCGGATGGGGCGGCTTTTGAGGTCGTTGGGCTCGCCCCACAGGTATATGCCGCCCGTAGTACATGTAGCTGGAACCAATGGCAAAGGTTCTGTGATTGCCTTCCTGCGGAGTATTCTTGAAGAAGGCGGGTATACAGTCCACGTCTACACATCGCCGCATTTGGTTCGTTATAATGAGCGAATAAGGTTGGGCGGCAGGCTCATTGCAGATGAAGAGCTACAGCGGTTCTTAAAGACCTGCCTCCGCCTCAATCGGGGAAGGCCGATAACTTTCTTTGAGATTATAACTGCTGCGGCATTCCTTGCGTTTAGTCAAACTCCCGCTGATATATGCTTGATAGAGACGGGTTTAGGCGGTCGTTTGGATGCCACGAACTTGATCAAGCAGCCAGAGGTGTCGATCTTAACCCCAATATCCGTTGATCATGAGTTTTATCTTGGGCAAGGAATTAGGCGAATAGCGAAGGAAAAGGCGGGTATATTAAAGCGTGGCCGGCCCGCTATTGTATCTAAACAGAGTCCAGAGGGTTCTAGGGTCCTAGAGATGGCCGCCAGACAAAAAGGGGTCCCCTTATGGCGGTATGGATGCGAATGGAAGGTAAGTCACAGAAAATTTGGATCAGTTTTCGAGTCCTTATCTAGTCGAAGAATACTGCCTCTTCCCGGATTGTTGGGGCTTCATCAGCGTGATAATGCTGCTGTGGCGGTAGCGGCATTAGATTTTTTGCACCAATTTCCGGTTTCCAGTCGAGCAGTACGCCGGGGCATATGCAGAGTGAAATGGCCTGCTAGATTGCAGATTTTGGGCCCGGGTAGCCTTAAAAATATGGTGGGGCCGAGCACAAAAATTTGGGTTGATGGGGGCCATAACGCCTCTGCAGGGGAGGCTTTGGCGGAGGCGATCAGGATTAATTTGGGAGGTGAGCCCGTTGTTCTCATTCTAGGAATGCTGCAAACTAAGTCACCTGCTGAGTTTATCGCACCGCTATTACCATGGGTTGAAAAAGTGTATCCTATTACCCTCGATGCAGAGGCAGGTCTGACTGAAGCGGCTTTGGCCACCCAACTCAGGGAGGTAGGAGCCCCGGTTCTCTGCAGCGGTTCATTGGAGGCGGCCGTCCAACAGGCAGGTTCTGAGGGGAATAAGAATATAGTAGTGTGTGGATCTCTCTATCTGGCTGGTCAAGTTTTATCAATGAACGATGAGTATATAAATTGACGCAATACCGGTGTCCAACTTGGGCCCAGGTTTTTCAACTGATTACTCGATCCACATTTATTCATATTCCGGAGGTTGGTGGCTTCGCCAGTTTGTGGATTAGTCGCCAAAGGCGACTTATAGAGAAGTGCTTATCCACTCCGATAGTTGTCGCTTAGGAGCCGCGCCAACTTTTGTGGCGGCAATTTCGCCATTCTTAAAAAGGATTAGAGTAGGGATTCCTCGTACTCCATATTTAGCCGGCGTCTCAGGGTTCTCATCTATGTTAACCTTTGCCACGGTCAGGCTGTCTTTGTACTCATTTGCTAGTTCTTCCAGCATCGGGGCGATTTGTACACATGGGCCACACCATTCAGCCCAAAAGTCCACCAGAACAGGTTTCTCCGATTTAATGACATCGGCCTCAAATGATGAATCAGTAACTTTATTAGAGGTCATTCCACATCCTTTCATCGCATTATACAGCCTGTAGGGCAAACTCAGTCGCCGAAACTTAAGGTTGTCGAGGTCTATCGTCAAGATAGGCATTTCTTGAGCAGATCACTGGAGAGATGTTGAAGCTTTTGTTCATCTACCCAAAGGATCGCCGAAGTTACATCCTTTTGTGGGAACACTAATTTGGCTAAAGATGCCCTTACAGCAATTTTTCGTAAGAAAGCGGCCGGAAGCGGAGGGCCGGGCCTGTTTGTGTGAGAGTTGTTTCCAACTAGAAAATTCACCAGCAATAAGGAATCATCCGAGTCGACAAGCCTTTCAATGGTTTCATGAAATAACAAAGTCCGCTCACGATATCTTATGGGACCAGAGATGGGGAGACATCCTCGCGTATTATCTTGAAATAGAAAGGAGAGAGTTTTGGTTCCAAGAATCTTTAGGGCCCACTCTTTGATCGCATGGAGTAAGTTTGTGTCGTGCCTGTAGGAAAGGCGAGATACAAATTTATTGGCGGTCTGTTCTCTTTCAGATTCAGTTATGTGGTAAAGGGAGTCGACTAACTGGGCGATTAATGCTTCGATGGGTTGTTTATTGCCCATAAAGGTGCCTGATGTTCCAAATGTGGGGGAAGTCCGGTGTATGGATTGGTGGTCATGCCTCGTTAAGTTTGAGTTAATCCAGGTGGGGAGAGGGGTGGGGTTTTTGAACGGAGGCCCAGGATAGGCGATAGTTTTTTTCCCAGGCGTAAAATTAGCAAGGCGTAAAATGCTAGAAATCCCATTCTTTTGTGCGCTGTCTGGGATGTTTGTATCAGTTTCTTCAACAACTTTTTCCAACGTTTGGCTGACAATAGTGTGCCAACAATCGGATGCTATATTGGATGTCTCACTCCAACCACATATATAGAGTTGATCCTTCGCTCTCGTCATCGCCACATATAGTAGTCGCTTGTATTCCTCCGCTTCTCGCTTTTTTTTCTCCAGGACCCACTTTCTGGTCAGTGGGTCCAAAAGAGTGGCATTTGGGATCCAGATAGGGAAGGGTGCTTTGTCGGGCCAAAAAACAGGATTGTGGGCCCGACTCTTCTGGACCGTGTCTGGAAGAAATACAACGGGTGATTCTAACCCCTTCGCACCATGCACCGTAAGAATTTTAACGGCATTATTTCTTTTTAGGGCTGGTTCGCGTGTGCTGATGGCGCCATTGTTCTCAAACCAATGAATAAAGCCTTCAAGAGATGAATTATTTTTAGCCTCGTATTCAATGCTTTTATTGAGAAATGCATTTATGGGGTCGATACATTCAATTCCAATTCTAGATACAAAGTATTTTTTATAATTCCGTGTTAAAAGTAAATCTGCATATAATTCGGAGGGAGTAAAAATTTTTGACTTCTCTATCAAGTCTTCCAGTAGGAAACGAGCCTCCTGAAATTGTGAATTGGTGGTATCCCAATCGCAGAGTGAGTGCCATATCGAACCATGTCTATTATGGGCGAGCTTAAATAGATCTTCGTCACCTAAGTTGCATAGAGGGCTTTTAAGAACTTCGGCCAGGCTGAGGTCATCGTCAGGATTAAGTAAGAAATGCCCCACAGAGATAAGGTCCATGACCGCAATATTGTCCGTTAGAGCCATTCCATCGAGCCCAGTCACTGGTATCTTCAAGTTCTTAAGTGCTTTCAGCAAATCTAAGACGAACGGCCCACGACGCCTCACTAAAACCATGATATCTTCAGGTAGAAAACAGTTGGAATGGCCGCGCCTGCTGTCCGACAAGATCTCATTTATTTTGCTGGCCACAATTTGGGCAAGTGTTGTTCGTGAAGAGCGCTCTGCAGACACGTGGGTCGGGAGCCGCCTTGCAGCTGGCTTTGGGTCTCTACTGGGCTGTATTATGGGCCAAACCTCAACTAAGCCAGGGGCTCCATCGCGCCAACAAAAATGCTTGAGAGGAGGCAGTGTTTCATCAGAAAATTCAACTGGCGCAGCGAAGACTTCATCGAAGACAAGGTCAACGGATTCTAATATTGGGGAGGTGGATCTAAATGAGACCTGAAGGCCAATATCAGCCCAGGGAGCTGATGCGTTATTAGCGCGATCTCTAAAATAATCACGCATCTTGTTGAAGGACTCGGGATTTGCACGTTGGAAGCTATAGATGGATTGTTTATAATCCCCAACCGCGAAAATTGTTCTTGGGTGTTCTTCCGCTCCTTCTCCCGCAAAGAATTCGGATGCCAGGGCGCGGATAATTTCCCACTGGTCCAAACTAGTATCCTGGGCTTCATCTATCAGAAGGTGATCAACACTTCTATCAACCTTATAGAGCACCCACGATGACACGTCGGCCGATGTTAAGATGATGCCAGATTTAATGATTAAGTCATCGTAATCCAAGCAATTTTGTTTAATTTTTTCCTGACTAAACTGCTCCAGGATTTTTTTGGTTAAATTTAATAAGGCCGAGCTACATTGGACGATTTTAGCCCGTTTAATTTTGGTGGTGATTTCTAGAAGACGAGATTGCTCGGCTCTGAGAGCTAGTAGAGCATCTGGTTTCTTTGCGAGGGTGGACGCTGACACCAATGTTTTTATCGGCAATTGGTCGCGTGTGAGAAAGGCAGCACAATATTTTTCGAATAACTCTCTTCGTGTATGTTGTGAAGCAGAGATCCATTCATCAATTGTTTGCGCTCGGGCGTGGTCTGTTTTGGAGCCGGCTTGTAGGTAGCATACTGAAGATCGCCAACTTTCGGCATCGATATGGGTGTTTGCACATGCGACTTGGACTAGCAGGTCAGGAGAGGTTAGCCTTGATAGGCCCAGCATTTCTGCAATTGCACATGATATTCGATTTTCATCGTTGTTCCTAAGAAATTTTTCTAGTCGCCATCTATCGGCGACTAATAGATCCAGGAGACGAGAAAAACTTTCGTTATTAACATATTGGCTAATGCAGGAAATATCGCCTTCGGATTTGTTGCTTTTTGGACCTTGGAGTTGTTGTAATATGAGTTCGCTGGCTGTTCGCAGAAGGGTTTTGGCGCCATGCTCATCTAGTATGGTAAAGTTAGTATCAACACCCGCTTCTTGAGGAAACCTTCTTAAAAGGGTTTCACAGAATGAATGGATAGTATGAAATTTTGGCTGAAATTCAGAGTTAGCCACGCGTTCATAAAGAGTCTCGGCGGCCCCTAATTGGTGTGAGTCGACAGCTCTTGCAGTCAGAGATTCAAGGTCATTTTGGAGCGCTTGTTTGGACATGGTTGACCATGAAAGGAGGCGCTCGTTTAAGCGCTCCTGCATCTCCGCAGCCGCTGAGCGAGTATATGTAAGGCACAATATATTAGATGGTTGATTGCCGTGAAGTAAGAGTCGGAGGACTCGATCTACAAGCACTTTGGTTTTTCCGGTACCAGCTGACGCCTCAACCCATGCAGATGTTACTGGATCAGCCGCTTTCTGTTGCAGCGAATTAATCTTGGGAAGTCCCGATTTCATTCTTCCGTTCTCTGTTTTTGGCTAAGTGCTATCCATTCCTTCATTCGGGCAAGGTGCTCAAATTCGTTGTATTGAGGTGCAAAATCATTGTGAGGCACGAAGTAATAAGGTGTATTTTCATTATCAAAGGATTCGATCAATTCGATGATCGTGGATAAAAGTTCTGTGGCTTTTGTTGAAATCCCTTTTTGGATCGTCCGGCGATTTCCAGCAGTTAACGCTCCGCTCAATTGGGTTGAAACAATGGAGTTGATTGCTCTCGTGTCAATTTCTTCGAAGCCATTATTTAAGATAATCAGGGCTTCTAGCAAAAGCTGAGGCTTGCTCCCATTTAGTATCTTAGGAGTTGTTGGTAATGCACCAGTTTTGTATTCGATTATGTCCACTTTTCTATCGACACGTATATTTATACGATCTGCCCTTGTAGTTAGGGTAAATGGGCCAGAGGGTAAATCTATGGTAGTGGTGCCACTAACTTCTGCATAGGCGGCGGTAATATGTTTCCGGCTTTTGTTCTCTTGGTCTATAAAATATCGTGCTAATCTTTCAAAGCGGGGCCACCAGAATGCGTATGCTTCCGGCTGCGTCCGCACTTTCCTAAAAGAAATCTGGCCGAATTCGAGTAATTTCTGATAGGGGTTGGGTGGTAGATTTGTGGGGTAGGTTTGTAAAAATCTTTCCAGGGCTTGGTGGACCATTCGGCCATAGTCAGATGGATTTACTTTCGCATCGATAGACCGAAGTGGTCTAATTTTAAGAATTGTAGATACAAAAATGCCATATGGATCCTGCATCCAACGTTCAATCTGGGTTGCAGACAAGGTTCGGGGCCGTGCCGATATGGGTGGGGTCGGCGCAGGGCGGCGGCTTTGTGGAATACTGAGTGTTTTGTGTTCTAAATTTTGACCCATGTGATCCCAGTAGCGGCTTTTGTCTACAGCTTCGTGCATTCCTTCCTTTTTCGCGGCGTTCTCTATACGTGCGAAGTGATAGGCTGGGGTGGTCTGAACCCCGTTAGCCACTTTGCTTCGAGTAAGAACTATTTTGGAGGCTGTGGATGCCTGGCAGATATGGAGATTAGCAAAGGCCTTCGTTTTCTTTTTGCTAGGTAAGCTGAGGGCTCTCCGCATTTGTGGACTGAGCCACTCATCGTTCTGTGAAAACGAGGGCCAGGTTGTTTCGTTCATTCCTGCTAAAATGTGTAAGGGCGAAGAACTGAACAGTGTTCGTTTCGGATCATAAGCATAGATACGAGTGGTATCAAAATCTTGAGTGTCATTTGGAATATTGTGGAGAAGGCACTTAAAGATATCCGAGTATTCAGTTCCCTCTATAATAAACGAGTTTTTTAAGGTGGAACATAGCGAAAGTAGATGTTGGTTAAGACGTTTGCCTTCATAAGATTTCCAGAGCCGCGTTGCAGGATACTTTCCCGTCTCGGAAAGCCATATTGAAAAATCGATATGGGCGGCCAGGAGACTCTTGAGTGGCGCCTTTTTGCTTTTCACCAGTCGACAGAAATAAAGGGAAGCTTTTTCAAGGCTTTGGAGCCAAGTTATTAATTCCCTATTTTTGTCGGCGCTATTGTTTAGTGAAGCTATTATGCCAGAAAACCCAGGTTCTGGCCTGATGCCCCTCAAGCATTTCAGTTCTAGCTCGTTACGCAAATTCTTGAAAAGGGTTAAAGAAGTATGACCAGTGCACATTGGGTGTTTAAGGGTCGACAACAAGGAAACCGGCGAAACAGCTGAACATATCATTTCTCCAACTAATTGAAGGAAAGACCCGGCGCCCGCTGGGTCGGGGCTGTGAGCTATATAGTTGCAAAGATCAAGGTTCCAGCGTCGAAGTTGCAGCGCAACTTGTTTTACGAGGTTTTGGTCCTCGGCAAAAAGGCTCACATCCCCCTTATTGGTGGTGAGGAACTCTTTGATAATAAGCGAAATTGTTTGAGCCTCACTGTAGATGTTGTGAGCCGTGATCATGGTCAGATCACTCGATGTTTTTCGTCCAGTGTTAGTAGCCTGCTCGTCTTCTCGCGGGCTAAAGACAGATGTAATAAAGTTAACCGGATGCTTGGGTGGAGCACTGGAATTTGAATAACCAAACGGACTAAACCACTCTGGCACTAGGTTGTTTTCAATTTTCAGGTCAACTAGGAGTTTCTTTAGTGCGTGTTGCGGATGATCTTCTGGGAGATTTTCCCAGGTCTTTTTGCCCAGTTTATGATCCAAGCTGGGTATTACCACGTGTCCTGTTGGCAGTGAAGCAATGAACGATAAGAGATTAGCAATGTGAGGAAGATTTCCCGTGAAACCGGCAACTATGATATTATTTTTAGGCGGTTCTTTTTCCCAGTGCTGGATTAGTAATTTTGTAATAAGTTGATCATACAAAATAGGGTCTTGCCAAATTTGTTCACTCAGAATGAGGGGCCACTGTTTTATGATAATTTTAAGAAATTTGTTTATGGACTCCCAGTGTAAGGCATCATCTGATGTAAAAGAATCGTCCAAGGACAAATAGTTGGTTTGAAAGGACTGCAATTCATCAAAGAAAGAGCCTAGGGTAGGTGCAATTTTTAGACAACGATGTAAAGACTGAGAATTAGTTTGGTCAGGCCCTTTTTGCCATTGGAAGATCAGCCTTCCTAAGAGGAGATCTCGATATACTGAGGGTATGGGGAGCGTATCGGGCAAAAGGTTACAAGGAAGAATCAAGTCCAGGTCTCCCTCGCGGTGAGGTCTTTTAAGCGGCAGACTTTCGGAAACAATATACGTCCGGGGAAGCAGTAATGCCTTGGGTTTAGCCATTATGGTTAGAAGTTTGAGTAAATTGCGGCGAGCCTCCTCAGCGGGCAATATGATTACTGTATTTCCTAAATTAAATGTCTCGTGCCTAGCCAGCAGGCCGCTTGCAAGATTGTCAAGAAAGGGCGTTCCAAGCGCTACGGCACTTATTTTGGGAAAAGAGTTCCTCATACTTTGCGATTCATTTCAGGTCCCTAAGGTAAGCTTGGGCATTTCCTAAGGCTTCAGGAGTTCCCACATGTAACCAATGGCTATCATGGACCAGGCCAAAGAGAGTTTCGTTTTTCTGGGCCCGATCATACAACAAGTTTAGTGAAAATGCCCCTATGGGAAGAGAATGGAACAAGCTTCTTTTCAGTATTTGTACGCCCGTAAATACGAATGGGGCCGAAGATGGTTTAACTTCCCGTTTTAGTAGTCCGTTGACGTTCATGTGGAAGTCTCCCTGACCACTGAAACCGAAAGATTTAGTGAAGGGCTGAACTAGGAGTAATGCATCCATTCGTGTCGGATCCCAGGCTTCAATCATCCTGGTTATTAGAGGTTTTTTGCCACTTATAATAACTACATCACTGTTTGCTACTATGAATGATTCGCCATTGAGGGTTGGCAAGGCATTTGCTACTCCTCCACCCGTGTCGAGGAGTTGTGCCTCGTGCACGAGCTGTATGTGAAACCCGATTTGTTTTCTGAGATGATCCACAACTTTTTCCGCTAGATAATGGGTGTTGATCACAATGGTCTTAATTCCCCCTCTTTTTAAGTGAGCTAACATTCTATCAATCATCGTTATTCCACCCACTTCTAGGAGCGGCTTCGGAGTAACGTTTGTTAAGGGGCGCATTCGCAAGCCAAGGCCGGCTGCGAGAATCATTGCGTTCATTGGCTCGTTTTTCACAAGGTGCCACTATGCCTTAAGGCTCTGGTGCTTTGCGGGAAATGTTCCCCAAACCACTGCTGGAGGGTAGATAAGGCCGGGTTTTTTAAGCTGTGGTCAAGAAGCCGCCATGTCCGTGGCAAAAGCTCCAAATACTGGCTTTTGCCATCCCTCCTCCAAAGCCGGGTAAAAATACCAAGAATTTTCGTGTTGCGTTGTGCGCTCAAAGCAGCATAGACGTATTCAAACTCATCAGGTGCCAGTTTGCAGGATGCAAGGTACTGGTTTTTTAGATCATGGACCAAATCTTTGCGAACATCCCGCCTAACGTCTTCGAGAAGTGACACTAAGTCATAAATTGGTGATCCGGATAAAGCATCTTGGAAATCCAAGATGCCTATCTGCTTGGGTCCTGTGCGATTAGTTATCCACATCAAGTTATCGACGTGAAAGTCGCGTAATACCACGACGTTTCCTAGAGTGTCGGTGGTGGCTAGGACATTTTTCCATGCCTCCCGATATTCTTTAAGTGCTGAGGTAGTTATGGGGGAAAGTTTTGCCATCGGCCAAAACCAATTAATGAAAAGACCGACTTCTTCCATAAGAATTTCAGTTGTGTAACGGGGGAGCCACGATGGGGGCGAGGAGTTTTGCAGCGCAAGTAGAAGGGAAATGGCAGCGCCGTACAGTCTGTGTTCCTCTTCATGGTTGGAGATTTCTAATATTGTACTAAACTTTTGGTCGCCAAAGTCCTCGATCAATAAGAAACCATTCTCCGCGTCCTCTCCAAAAATTTGTGGAGCGTTTATCCCAATGCCACGTAAATATTTGGCAATTGCGATAAATTCCTGAGTACTTTCTTTGGCTGGAGGAGCATCCATTAGCACCCAAGACTTGCCATCTTTCTGTATTCTGTAATAGGTCCGGAAGGACGCATCTGCCGCCAAAATTGTTTGATTCGACTGAGTGAGGCCTTGTGACTGGAGAAACTCCTTTTGCTCTTTTGCCCTACTCATTCAAATGGATCCCAACTTTGTGCAGGCGTTGCTTCCAGGCTCCGTCGCATCTTAACAATACCTTCCGAGAGCAATCTTCCTGGTAAAAAAACTCGAGTTCCAGTCGTTTTGTTGGAAGAATCGTGGCCATAATTTTTGGCCACTCAATAAGACAGATGCCATTTTCGAGCGCATCTTCTACCCCTAGTTCATATACATCAGACAAACGCTCTATTCTAAATAGATCAAAATGCCAGAAAGTTACGGAGCCGAGCTCATAAGTATGTAGTAAATTAAATGTTGGGCTGGGCACCTCTTCGATACAACCTAACGTTTCTAGTAACGCGCGAATGAAGGTTGTTTTCCCAGTGCCGATACAGCCTTCCAATGTCACCACGTCGCCCGGGTGCAGCAAGGGGGCCAATGTATCAGCCAACTTCCTTGTTGCCTTTAAGTTAGGGAGTGACAGGTCTAACAATGCGTTCATTAGTGTAGACCTGTCTTTCCAAATTTGTCGCCTATAGTATTAATATCGGTAATGAGCCGGCTTAAATGGTCCTGCTTGAGCGACACCTATGTAGTCTGCTTGCTTCTCAGATAATGTAGTTAAGACTGCCCCCACTTTCTCAAGGTGTAAAAGAGCGACTTTTTCATCTAAATGTTTGGGCAGAATGTATACTTTGGGCTCATAATTATCTGAGTTAGTCCAGAGTTCAATTTGGGCTAATACCTGGTTGGTAAAGGACGCACTCATAACAAAACTAGGGTGCCCAGTGGCGCAGCCTAGATTTACCAAGCGTCCTTGCGCTAGCACTATTAGTCGTTTCCCGTCAGGAAAAGTCACCTGATCGACTTGAGGCTTTATTTCCGTCCATTCAAGGTTTGATAGAGAATCAATTTGGATTTCCGAGTCGAAGTGGCCAATATTACAAATTATCGCCAAATCTTTCATCTCGCGCATGTGGTCGAGAGTAATCACGTCCACATTCCCAGTTGCAGTTACGAAGATATCTCCTTGGCCGGCAGCGGTACTCATGTCTACAACCTCGTATCCCTCCATCGCTGCTTGCAGGGCGCAAATGGGGTCAATCTCAGTAACGAGGACCCGAGCGCCAGCCGATCGAAGAGATTCGGCTGAGCCTTTTCCGACCCCGCCATAACCGCATACCACAGCTACCTTTCCAGATAACATAACATCTGTAGCTCGCCGAATTCCGTCTACTAAGCTCTCTCGGCAGCCATATAGGTTGTCGAACTTAGACTTAGTTACGGAATCATTAACATTAAACGCTGGAACCTTTAAGGAGCCATCATACTCCATTTCATATAGTCGATGGACACCGGTTGTTGTTTCTTCGGAGATCCCTTTTACCTTTGTTAGTAGGGTAGGGTATTTCTCGTGCATCAATTTAGTCAGATCTCCCCCATCATCTAAAATCATGTTGGGGGTCCAGTTGTTTGGGCCACTGATAGTTTGTTCAATGCACCACCAAAATTCTTCTTCTGATTCGCCTTTCCAGGCGAATACCGGCACTCCTAAATCTGCTACTGCGGCTGCTGCATGGTCTTGAGTAGAAAAAATATTGCAAGAGCTCCACCTCAGGTCGGCACCTAGGTCTTTCAGTGTTTCTATAAGGACGGCTGTTTGTATTGTCATATGTAGACAGCCGGCAATCTGCGCCCCCTTTAGGGGCTCCTGTCCTCGGTACTCTTCTCTTATGGCCATTAGACCAGGCATCTCCGCTTGAGCAATCTCAATTTCTTTATGGCCCCAATCAGCAAGAGATAAGTCAGCCACTTTGTAATCTATGGTTTTCGGCATTTGCGTTAATCCTACGGTTTTAGCAAGTTTGATGAAATTAGTGGAGGTGGGACCATTATGTAGCAGTGGCCACAAAATAAGCCGTGTAGTCTAATCATTAGGGTTGAAACTATCATATTTTAGCCTGACAAAGCGAGATCTCTGTGCCGAACTGTTGCCTCGTATTCCTCCCGGATCAGTTGCGCTCCAAGTTTTTCTGCAACCATCACAGACCGATGGCGGCCGCCCGTGCACCCTATAGCGATAGTGAGGTAGCGTTTGCCTTCATTTTTGTAAAGGGGTAGCAAGGGTTGCAACATCTTGTGCATCCGGCAAAAAAACTGGGAATAGGCGGGGTCAGAGCTGATATAGTGGCAAACCTTTTCATCTAACCCACTAAATTCACGTAGTGCTTCTACATAGTACGGATTCCTTAAAAAACGGACGTCAAATACAAGATCTGCCTCGCGGGGAAGACCTAGCCGAAAAGCGAAAGAGACAACGCTAATGGTTATTGGGGCGGGATGGCCCACCAGAAACTGACCCTCGACTAGCTGGCGCAGGGCTGCGATAGATAGGTGGGTCGTATCGAAGATGTAGTCAGCTTGTGTTTTTAGAGGTTCCATCATTTGCAGCTCGAGTGCGATCCCATCTACTACGGGTCGGTCAACGGCTAAGGGGTGACGCCGGCGTGTTTCAGTGAATCTCAAACGGAGAACATCGCTGTCGCTGGTCAGGAAAATGATTTTGAGCTGGATGCTCCGGGTAGTCTGAATGCTTCGCACCGCAGCCAAAAAGGTTTTAATTGAAAATCCTCTGCTGCGCGAATCGACCCCTACTGCTAGCTTGGCCCCGTCTTTGCTGCCGTCCACGAAAGAGTGAAGGAGTCGAATAGGAAGGTTATCAACTACTTCATATTGCAAGTCTTCTAAGACATTTAAGACTGTACTTTTGCCAGCTCCAGATAGTCCTGTCACGAGAAGGAGGTTACTTGCCATCCTTATTGTTCCTCTTTTTTACCATCGAATAGACTAACTCTCTTTCGGAGGTTGCTGACTAGAAAACGCAGCCGTCGGGGTTCCGCACCCCTAATTTAATTTCGGTTAACGGGACAGCAGGAGCTTTGATGCTTTATTTCTACCTAAAAGTTTCTTGAGGGATGATAATGGCATAATACTATCTCTTATAATATTTATTTGCGCGCGTTTTAACTTGAGCGGCCTGTGAGGAGCGCATAAATGGCATCAGACGTTGTGCTTCCGCGGAGTTTATCGCAGAGAGATCTATCGCGAAACAAGCGAGATATTTCAGCCAAGAGTTGGAGATGCTGGTTGTTTTTAGATTCCCCGGTAACAAGGAGTAAAATCAAATCAAATGGCTCGTCCTTAGCTGTCGTGAATTCCACGCGGGTGGCTAGCCGAGCGAAGACAGCACGCGGGGTCTTTTGGTTGGGTAGGGTAATGTGCAGTATGGCTGCGCCCGTTGATAGGTGTTGCAGAGCACTTGGGGTTTGGCTCCGTATGGCATCAGACATTTGACTGCTATCTATCTCAATGACGTTGCTGGCTTTTTTTGCCAGGGTGGAGGTTACGCTACGTTCACTTGTTCCTCTGAGCAGGGGGACTATAGCTTCTGGAGAGATTATTGTATCGATTGGCATATTTTCTAAGTGGCCTCGAGGGTTTTTAATTTAAGTTTGTAGGCTTTTTTTGATCTAGCAATATTTGTGGTGCAAATCTCTGCATCGCCTAGCAGGTTTTTATGCGCTTTTAAGCCATCTAGAGGCGGAAGCGCTCGCCAAGGTACACCTTCCGTACGCCCTCGTCGGCAACTATTTCGGTTGGCGAGCCTTCCATAAGTAATTTTCCTTCATGCAAAATATAGGCACGATCTACTATTTTTAATGTTTCTTGGACATTGTGTTCAGTTATTAAAACGCCGATTCCCCGGTCTCTCAGGTGGGAGACCAATGTTCGTATCTCTCCAACTGCAATTGGGTCTATGCCCGCTAAGGGTTCATCAAGAAGCATAAAGCTTGGTTGAGACGCAAGTGCTCTTGCGATTTCGACTCGGCGGCGCTCTCCACCAGACAGCGCGAGGGCGGGTGTTCGTCTAAGGTGATTTACGGAGAATTCCGTGAGCAAATCGTCTAGTAGAGCCTCTCTCTTGTCCCTGACTGGTTCGACTACTTCCAGAACTGCCCGAATATTGTCTTCTACAGACATGCCGCGGAAAATGGAGGCTTCCTGGGGCAGGTAACCAATCCCCACTCTAGCCCGACGATACATTGGCAAGGAAGTAATATCATGTCCATCCAATAATACATTCCCGTAATCAGCGGAAACCAGGCCAGTGATTACATAAAAGCATGTAGTTTTACCTGCGCCATTGGGTCCAAGAAGTCCCACGGCTTCACCGCGTTGCACGTGCAAGCTCACGTCTCGGAGGGCGGGTCGCTTTTTATATGATTTTCCAATGTGTTGGGCGACTAGTCCTTGATTTTCCGCAGCTAGCGGGGTTTCTTCGTTGTTCATAATTCCGTCAGTAATATGTTGCCGAAGGCCGAAAAGGTCGCTCATATTGGTTTACGCCAAAGTTTTCTATTGGGGTTCATTCACATTTTCGGGATTGAAAATAGCTTTCACGCGCCCATCGTCTGTCGGGTCTGTGGGCCCCGTCGCGCCTTCAAGCCGGCTGTGCCCTGTATTTAAGTCCATGGTTAGCCGTTCCCCGTGAAGTACATTCTCGCCCTGAGTGAGCACTACACTCCCTGTGAGGACTGCGGTTTTATTCCGCACATCGTATATGCCTATACTCCCGCGTGCTTTTTCATTTGGCGTGATTAATAACACGTCGCCCTCAGCCTCAATGAGGCTGATTTGCGAGTTTGGTTCTTGGTTACCATTCGGCTCATCGGCGATATGGGCAATTAAAACATGAGCGCTGAGGGTGTACCGACCCTGTACAGCGTCGGCATTCCCTCTCGCTATTGCTATTTTTTCCTCATTTAGCCATTCCATCGAATCTGCAACAATTTCAATGGGTGCGGCTGAGTCACTCTCAAATTGAGCGTAGGAGGTGTCCAGATTGGCGTGGAAGTGAAAAACGTAAAGCCCCACCAGCCCCAATATTTTTCCGTTAAAGGTCATTTTATTCCGACTTCTTGGTGTCCGTGCAGCAAAAGAACAGGACGGCCGGAGAACAGAAAGACTTGGCCATCAGGTGAGTATTGGAAACCATTGGCTTTGAGGATGCCCCAAGGGCTCTGGCTAAGGACTGGCTCATCCCCATGAGCGCTACCCTGAGCGAGGTCAAACTCCACCTTTTCCGTATGCATTTCGAAACCATTGTCCACATACATGCTCACAGCTCCCTGCAGTTCTAGGGTTTTGGTCTCTCCGTCATAGATGCCTTGCTCGGCTTTAAGTGTCAACCAATCTCCATTAGCTAAGGTGATGTCTGCGGCGGGTTTCATCAGGAACACCTGTTGGTGCCCTCTCTCAGGGCGCATTGCGACTTCAGCGGTGACGGTATAGCGCTGCTGCTTATCGTCTACGCCTAGAAATTGAGGTCGCAACATTTCGTCCTGTCCTGAAAAATCCATATGTCGGGTAGCATAATCCAATCGAAAGGACTTAGTTGTCGGATTGATCCAGGCAAAAGTTATTATGCCAACTATAGTTAGGGCGATCATCGGCAAAAGCCACTTTAGTGCTCTGGCCTGCTTCTGATTTTCAAACTGCACCCGAATTTGGTCGATTCCGAGATATCGTCCATGCCATCTTCTCAGAAATCTCTTGCTTTCAGGAGCTATGTCACCCTCTCGAGGTTGGCTGATTTCGGGTGTCTTCCCACTCACGCTACAGCTGCGCGCAGACAATCATGCATATGAAGTATACCAAGTGGCTTGCTATTTTCTGCGACGAATAAGCTAGTGATTGAGTTTTGGTTCATGGTCCACACGGCTTCGGCGGCCAGTGCGTTTGGAAGTATTGTTTTGGGGGACGGGGTCATTATCATCTCCACTTGGAGCCTTAGCAAATCAGAGGCCATATTTCTTCGTAGGTCGCCATCTGTGATAATCCCGTTCAGGTGACCCCGGTTATCAATAACCCCAACACAACCAAAGGCCTTAGCTGTCATAACTAGAATGGCATCCGAAACCAAAAGCCCACTCTCTACAAGTGGCATTTCGTTGCCGTGGTGCATAATGTCCTTAACTGTCACTAAATGATGTCCAAGACTCCCCCCCGGATGGAGTTCTTGAAACATCGAAGGCGAAAATGATGCCCTTTCCAAGAGTGCCACAGCCAAAGCATCCCCAAGTGCTAGGGTCATTGTTGTAGAGGTAGTAGGGGCAAGGCCAAGGGGGCACGCTTCCGGCGAGTCGGGCAACACCATGGATATGTCGGAATTTGATTCCAGGGAGGTACCTCCCCGCCCGATAACAGTGATCAGAGTTATATTAAATCTTTTGGTGTATTGGACTATATCGTTGAGTTCGGTAGTTTCTCCCGAATTAGATAGGGCAATAACGATATCATCTCGTGTGATCATGCCAAGGTCCCCATGGCTCGCTTCAGCCGGATGGACAAACAATGAGGGTGTTCCAGTGGATGCCATGGTAGCTGCTATTTTACGTCCTATGTGACCACTCTTACCCATGCCAGTAATGACAACCCGCCCTTTAGCGGCTGACAAAGCTTCGACTGCAGCTATGAAGCTTGGGCCGAGGGAGGAGGATAAATTCTCGAGCGCCCGGGCCTCGTTCTCTAAAACTCGCCGGCCTATCGATAGATCATCAGGCTTTTCTTTGGGACTTGTGCCAGTGTCATTGTTCATAATTATGGTAGTATCCGCAGTATTTATTCTCAGATAACTTGTTATAAATAATGACCCGCAGCGATCCTTATCTGGAAAGGTTGACCATAACCATTACATCATCGCTGTAGTCCAAATAATGCGCGAATGACTAGAATAAATCAATCGACACTCAGAATATAAATAGGCCCTGTTAGTGGGAAAAAATATCGCTGGCTCCCCAGCCTGCTAGGTCTAATTTTGCGCGGGTTTTAATAAAAGAAAAGCACTCCAAAGCTAGAGATTTTCTTCCCTCGCGTTCAAGCATTAAATTCAATTGTTTTCTAAGTTCGTGGAGGTGAAGCACGTCGTGAGCAGCATATGCTTTCTGCTCTGCGGACAGGATTTCTGCTCCCCAATCAGAACTCTGTTGTGCCTTGGAGAGGTCTTGGCCTAGGAGCTCCCGGCACAAATCTTTGAGGCCATGCCTATCGGTATAGGTTCTAGCAATCTTGGAGGCTATCTTTGTACAATATACGGGCTCACACCAAACCCTGAGATGCTCGAAGAGGACCGCGACATCGAAACGAGCAAAGTGGAATATTTTTTCACTGTCGGGGTTTTGGAGTAAAGCCGAAAGGTTTGGAGCAGCATAGCCTTGGTTTGAAAAGCGAATAAGGTGGGCGCTTCCATCACCACTGGAAAGTTGGACTAAACATAGCCGATCGCGCTTTAGGTTCAACCCGGTGGTTTCCGTGTCAACCGCTATAGTTCCGGAAAATTTAAGGTCTTTTGGGAGGTCATTTTCGTGAAGATATATATTCATAGGTTTGTGCTGCCTCCTTGGGCATTAGGCTATTAGCACTGTACCGGTGTGGATCCAAGTGGTAGGGCACATGGGTATAATCGCGCAATTACTATTTGTACTCAGAATACAATATTGGCTCAGAATGTCAGAAAACCGAGAGAAACGCAAAATGGTTTGGTTAAAGATGGGTGAAACAGTTAGTTAGGCACAGATAAATTTTAATCTCACACGGAAAATAGGGCAATAGAGCCTGATTCTGCACTTTCCCATACGTGGCCACATAAATAACAGGATTAGAACCTAACTAAAGACGTTACTAACCCGTTTTTTGAGGAGAACGAATAACAATTAATATGATGGTGCAGTTGGAGAGGTAGGATCTTTCTACTGTATCAATTTCACTTCCTTGTTATGCATTGAAACTGGACTTCGTCTTCAGGATAATCGTGGTTACTGGAGAGTTCTTTCAAGGAATAAAGTGTCAGCTGCTCGGGCAACATTGCTCAAAGGGTTATCACTGCAATAGTTATCTATCCAGTACATAACCTGCTGAGCTGAAAGACCATTTCCTGATTCCCAGAACTCTTTG